>SAMEA3387500__coassemble_638_pt1 | contig 112585 bp, 92 predicted proteins | sample SAMEA3387500__metabat2_high_PE_015 | metagenome-assembled genome bin SAMEA3387500 (sample SAMEA3387500) | Felis catus | biome: Faeces | place: United Kingdom | collected 2012
TTCGACCTATATGGAATTTACTCTTACATTCTGGAATTTAAAAATGCATTTTAGTATAAAAAATAGAATAGTAGTAAGAGAGAAAAGTACAAATAAGAATCGAACATTTGTACTTTTTTCTTACCTTCATCTATATACTTTCAAAAAAATGTCTGATATAATAGGGACTGTTACAAGAACAAACAGTAAAAATATGACAGGACCGGAGGTTAGTATTTTCAGTATTTCCGAGTGCTGTTTTATCCGCAAATATCAGTTTTGTGACTTTTATTCGTAACGAGGTGAGAAACACATCTATTCACCACAAAAATGAGCTTTTCGTTACGAATCCGGATACGAATTTTTGGCTGATATTGGTCATAGTAAAAGTCACAAATGGAGGAATTTAGCATGAATGAGTTCAAATTAAAAGCCCCATATAAGCCAACCGGAGACCAGCCACAGGCGATTGCAGAACTTGTAAAAGGGTTCAAGGAAGGTAATCAATGCCAGACTTTACTAGGGGTTACGGGTTCTGGAAAGACTTTTACGATGGCAAATGTGATTCAGCAATTACAGAAGCCGACGCTTGTCATCGCTCATAATAAGACGTTAGCAGCTCAGTTGTACGGAGAGTTCAAGGAGATGTTCCCTGAGAACGCAGTGGAATATTTTGTCTCCTACTACGACTACTACCAGCCGGAAGCCTACGTCCCATCCTCAGACACATACATTGCGAAAGATTCTTCTGTAAACGAAGAAATTGATAAACTGAGATTATCGGCAACAGCAGCATTGATCGAGCGGAGAGACGTGATCGTAATTGCCAGTGTTTCCTGTATCTATGGTCTTGGTGAACCGGAAAACTTCGAACAGATGATGGTATCGCTCCGTCCGGGTATGGAGAAAGACCGTGATGAAGTGTTGCGCCAGCTGATAGACATTCAATATGACAGAAATGACATGGATTTCAAGCGCGGAACATTCCGGGTACGGGGAGATACGGTAGAGATTGTACCGGCAGACCGTGGCGATACTGCTATTAGAGTGGAATTTTTCGGAGATGAGATTGACCGGATTTCGGAAATAGACATGCTTACCGGTGAAGTGAAAAATACGCTGAATCATATTGCGATATTTCCGGCTTCTCACTATGTTGTTCCGAAAGAACGTATGGAGAAAGCGATTCGTAATATTGAGATTGAACTGGAAGAACAGGTGAAATATTTCAAATCGGAAGGCAAGCTTCTGGAAGCGCAGAGGATTGCAGAACGTACGAATTTTGATATAGAAATGATGCGTGAGACAGGATTCTGCTCGGGAATTGAGAACTATTCAAGACATTTAGCGGGACTTGCACCGGGACAGCCGCCGAACACATTGATGGATTATTTCCCGGATGATTTTATTATTATGATCGACGAGTCGCACAAGACGGTTCCGCAGATCGGCGGCATGTATCATGGAGACCAGTCCAGAAAACGTACACTGGTAGAATATGGATTCCGTCTGCCGTCAGCACTGGATAACAGACCACTTAGCTTTGACGAATTTGAAAGCAAGATCGATCAGGTCATGTTTGTATCTGCAACACCGGGCAAATATGAAGAAGAACATGAACTGTTAAGAGCCGAGCAGGTAATTCGTCCGACAGGTCTTCTCGATCCGGAAGTGGAAGTTCGTCCGGTAGAAGGACAGATTGATGATCTGATCGGAGAAGTGAATAAAGAGATTGCCAATAAGCACAAAATACTGATAACAACACTGACCAAACGTATGGCAGAAGACCTTACTGACTATATGAGAGAACTGGGAATCCGCGTGCGCTACCTGCATTCGGATATCGATACACTGGAACGTACCGAGATCGTGCGGGATATGCGGTTGGATGTATTTGACGTACTGGTTGGTATCAACCTTCTGCGAGAAGGTCTGGATATTCCGGAAATCACACTGGTTGCAATTCTGGATGCAGATAAAGAAGGATTCCTGCGTTCCGAGACATCACTGATCCAGACCATCGGCCGTGCAGCGCGTAATGCAGAAGGACATGTCATCATGTACGCAGATACGATCACAGATTCTATGCGTGCGGCACTGGATGAGACGCAGAGAAGACGTGAAGTGCAGATGGCATATAATGAGGAACATGGCATTACACCGAAGACAATCCAGAAAGCGGTACGAGATCTGATCGCTGTATCCAAGAAGGTGGCAGCCTCTGAAGTGCAGATGGAAAAAGATCCGGAATCTATGAGCGAGAAGGAATTAGAGAAACTGATCAAAGAACTGGAAAAACAGATGAAGAAAGCAGCGGCAGACCTGAACTTTGAGGCGGCAGCAGAACTCAGAGATAAGTTAATTGAGCTTAAAAAGACACTGCAGGAAATAAAGATATAGAAAAAGGAGAGTATATACTCACATGTCACAGGAAAAAGATTCAAGACAATATATCAAAATCAGAGGAGCCAATGAGCATAATCTGAAGAATATAGATGTAGATATACCAAGAGACAAGCTGGTAGTTCTGACTGGACTCAGTGGTTCGGGAAAATCATCGTTGGCATTTGATACAATCTATGCGGAAGGGCAGAGAAGATACATGGAATCCCTGTCCTCTTATGCAAGACAGTTCTTAGGACAGATGGAAAAGCCGGACGTAGAAAGCATCGAGGGGCTTTCCCCGGCGATTTCCATTGACCAGAAATCTACGAACCGTAACCCAAGATCCACCGTAGGAACCGTAACGGAAATTTATGATTATTTCCGTTTATTATACGCAAGAGTCGGAATACCGCACTGTCCGAAATGTGGCCGCGAGATCAAAAAGCAGACGGTTGACCAAATGGTAGAACAAATCATGGGAATGCCGGAGAGAACTAAGATCCAGCTTCTGGCCCCGGTTGTAAGAGGAAGAAAAGGAACCCATGCCAAATTACTGGATCGTGCCAAGAAGAGCGGTTATGTCCGCGTCAAAATTGACGGTAATATGTACGAACTTTCAGAAGAGATTAAGCTGGATAAGAATATCAAACACAATATTGAGATTGTGGTAGACCGTCTGGTAGTAAAAGAAGGCATCGAACAGCGTCTGACCGACTCCATTGAAAATGTACTGAATCTGGCAGAGGGACTGATGACCGTAGATGTGATCGGCGGAGAGCCGGTTCAGTTCAGTGAAAGCTTTTCATGCCCGGACTGCGGAATCAGTATCGAAGAGATTGAACCGAGAAGCTTTTCGTTCAACAATCCATTTGGAGCGTGCCCGGAATGTTTCGGACTTGGATATAAGATGGAATTTGATGAGGATCTGATGATCCCGGACAAACGTCTCAGCATCAGCGAAGGTGCCATTACAGTTATGGGATGGCAGTCCTGCACAGACAAAAAAAGCTTCACTTATGCAATTTTGGATGCATTAAGCAAAGAATACGATTTTTCGCTGGACACTCCATTTGAAGACTATCCGAAAGAAATTCACGATGTTCTGCTTCATGGAACGAATGGAAAAGAAGTCAAAGTATATTATAAGGGACAGCGTGGAGAAGGTGTCTACGATGTTGCGTTTGAAGGATTGATCAAGAATGTAGAACGCCGTTACCGGGAGACTGGTTCGGAAACTATGAAAGCGGAATATGAAGAATTCATGAATATTACACCGTGTCATGCCTGCAAGGGACAGCGTCTGAAGCCGGGAGCACTGGCTGTTACGGTAGGAGATAAGAATATTGCAGAACTGACAGGAATGTCGATCGAGAAACTGCAGGCATTTCTGAAAGAACTGAAGCTAACGAATCATCAGATGCTGATCGGCGGACAGATCCTGAAAGAGATCAATTCCAGAATCCAGTTTCTGATGGATGTTGGACTGAACTATCTGACACTTGGAAGAGCAACTGGAACACTGTCCGGCGGAGAAGCACAGAGAATTCGTCTGGCGACTCAGATCGGTTCCGGACTGGTAGGTGTAGCATATATTCTGGATGAGCCAAGTATCGGTCTGCATCAGAGAGACAATGATAAATTACTTGGCACATTGAAACATTTGCGTGACCTTGGTAATTCCGTAATCGTAGTCGAGCATGATGAGGATACGATGAGAGAAGCGGATTTTATTGTGGATATCGGTCCGGGCGCGGGAGAGCACGGCGGCGAAGTGGTTGCAACGGGAAATGCAGAAGAAATCATGCAGAATGAAAAATCTGTAACCGGAGCCTATCTGAGCGGAAGAATCAAGATTCCGGTTCCGGAGACAAGAAGAGAACCAACCGGATGGTTGAAAGTACTCGGAGCACAGGAAAATAACCTGAAGAACATTGATGTCAGCTTCCCGCTTGGCGTAATGACCTGTGTAACGGGTGTGTCCGGATCGGGAAAAAGTTCGCTGGTGAATCAGATCCTTTACAAGCGTCTGGCAAGAGACCTGAATCGTGCAAGAACCATTCCGGGCAAACATAAAGGCATCGAAGGACTGGATCAATTAGATAAAGTTATCAATATCGACCAGTCTCCGATCGGACGTACGCCTAGATCTAACCCGGCAACCTATACGGGAGTATTCGACCTCATAAGAGATCTGTTCGCAGCAACACCGGATGCGAAGGCAAGAGGCTATAAAAAAGGAAGATTCAGCTTTAATGTCAAAGGAGGACGCTGCGAAGCCTGCAGCGGAGACGGAATCATCAAGATCGAGATGCATTTCTTGCCGGATGTCTACGTTCCATGTGAAGTATGTAAGGGAAAACGTTATAACAGAGAGACTCTGGAAGTAAAATATAAAGGCAAAAGCATTTATGATGTGCTGGATATGACAGTAGAAGAAGCTATGCATTTCTTCGAAAAAGTACCAAGCATCCGCAGAAAGATGGAGACTTTATATGATGTCGGACTTTCTTATATCCGTCTGGGACAGCCGTCCACGACGCTGTCCGGAGGAGAAGCACAGCGTATCAAGCTGGCAACGGAACTGAGTAAGAGAAGTACAGGAAAGACAATCTATATTCTGGATGAGCCGACGACAGGACTGCATTTTGCTGATGTGCATAAGCTGACAGAGATTCTGCACAGACTGACAGCTGATGGTAATACGGTTATTGTGATAGAGCATAATCTGGATGTTATAAAAACTGCAGATTATATTATTGATATCGGACCGGAAGGCGGTGACAAAGGTGGAACCGTGATCGCAAGCGGGACACCGGAAGAGGTAGCAGAAAGTCCTGTGTCTTATACAGGAAAGTATATAAAACCGATGTTAGGAAGGTAGAAATATGACATTTTGTTCATCTCTTCGGGCAGATTCGTCATATTGTAATATTTATGTAAAAAGCTTCACAAAGATTTAAGCAAAATGGGTCTTTTTATTTTAAATAATTTTGATTATAATGGGAACATGCTCAAAAATAGCATGCGTATGATCATATCTTACAAAAGATAATGATATAGACAGCTTGATGAAGGGAGAATTGGGAATGTCAGTAGATCTTGGAATTGATTTGGGAACAGCCAGTGTATTAGTATATGTAAAAGGAAAAGGTGTTATATTAAAGGAGCCTTCTGTCGTAGCTTATGACAGAGATACAAATGCGATAAAAGCGATCGGAGAGGAAGCAAGAATGATGCTTGGAAGAACTCCGGGAAATATTGTAGCGGTAAGACCATTAAGACAGGGTGTTATTTCAGATTATACAGTAACTGAAAAAATGATTAAATATTTCGTGCAGAAGGCATTAGGTAAGAGAACCTTCAAAAAGCCTAGAATCAGTATCTGTGTCCCAAGTGGTGTAACAGAAGTGGAACGTAAGGCAGTTGAGGAGGCTACTTATGCAGCTGGTGCAAGAGAAGTTCATCTGATTGAAGAGCCGGTTGCAGCAGCTATCGGTGCAGGAATCGATATTTCAAAACCTTGCGGTAATATGATTGTTGATATCGGGGGAGGAACATCAGATATTGCGGTAATTTCTCTTGGAGGAACTGTTGTAAATACATCACTTAAGATCGCAGGTGATGATTTCGATGAGGCAATTGTGCGTTATATGAGAAAGAAGCATAATCTTCTGATCGGTGAAAGAACCGCAGAGGATATTAAGATTAAAATCGGTACAACTTATCCGTTGATTGAAGATGAGACTTTGGAAGTCAGAGGAAGAAATCTTGTAACAGGACTGCCGAAGACTGTTACGGTAACATCAACAGAGACAGAAGAAGCACTTCGAGAGACTACCGGACAGATTGTAGAAGCCGTAATCAGTGTGTTAGAGAGAACTCCACCGGAGCTTTCCGCTGATATTCTTGACAGAGGAATTATGCTGACGGGAGGCGGATCCATGCTGCGTGGTATGGAAGAGCTGATTGAGGAAAAGACAGGTATTAATACTATGACAGCGGATGATCCAATGAAAGTTGTAGCAATCGGTACTGGAGAATATGTAGAATTTATGGGCGAAAGAAAAGGTATCTAGATTCAGATATGAATCCGGGTGAGTGAAATCGAATGGAAGAAATAAAAGGATACGTAGAACATATTGTTTACCGCAATGAAGACAACGGGTACACGGTATTCCATCTGAATAATTCAGATGGAGAAGTGACCTGTGTCGGAAGTTTTCATTATATTGAAGAAGGTGAACTGTTAAGACTGAAAGGAGGCTATACAACGCATAAGATGTATGGCCTTCAGTTCGCTGTGGAGGAATCGGAGATATGTGAGCCGGAAGATCTGGTATCCATCGAACGGTATCTGGGTTCCGGTGCGATTAAAGGAGTCGGAGCTTCTCTGGCGGGAAAGATAGTGAAAAAATTCAAAGAAGATACCTTCCGGATCATCGAAGAGGAGCCGGAACGACTGGCAGAGATCAAAGGAATCAGTGAACGGAAAGCAAGAGAGATCGCTTCACAGGTAGAAGAGAAGAAGGATATGCGGCAGGCAATGATCTATCTGCAGAAATTCGGCATTTCTACAACACTGGCAGCAAAGATCTATCAGCATTATGGACGCAATGTCTACCGTACGATAGAGGAGAATCCGTATCATCTGGCAGACCATGTGCCGGGAGTGGGATTTAAGACTGCCGATGAGATTGCAATGAAGATTGGCATACACACAGATTCTGATTTCCGGATTCGCAGCGGAATCTTTTATACCTTACAACAGAGTGTGAATGAAGGACACGTCTATCTGTATCAAGACGTGTTGCTGAAAGAGACGGGAGACCTGCTTGGAGTACAGATACAAGATATGGAAAAGTATCTTATGGATCTTATGATAGAAAAGAAGATCGTCATGAAGCAGTCGGAGCAGGGGGTGAGAGTATATACCGCCCATTATTATTATATGGAGTTGAATACTGCGAAGATGCTGCATGATCTGAATCTTGATTTTGAAGCAGCTGATGTGACACTTCTTTACAGGATCAATCAGATTGAAAAGAATACAGAACTGTGTCTGGATGAGATGCAGAAAGATGCAGTAATGGAAGCAGTCAGGCATGGGTTGATGATACTGACCGGAGGACCGGGTACCGGTAAGACAACGACCATCAATGCGATGATTCATTTCTTCGAAAGCGAAGGACTGGACATCTATCTGGCAGCACCGACAGGGAGAGCGGCAAAGCGTATGACGGAAGCAACCGGATGCGAGGCACAGACGATTCACCGGCTGCTGGAAGTATCCGGCAATCCGGATGATGAGACAGTTGGTGGTTTTCAGCGCAATGCAGAGAATCCGCTGGAAGCAGATGTGATCATCATAGACGAGATGTCAATGGTAGATCTGCCGTTGATGTATGCACTTTTGAATGCGATCGTGCCGGGAACCCGTGTGATCCTGGTGGGAGATGTGAACCAGCTTCCGAGTGTAGGGCCGGGAAGCGTACTGAAAGACATTATTTCATCCGGATGTTTTCCGGTGGTAAAGCTTACGAAGATATTCCGGCAGGCAGGCGAAAGTGATATTATCGTTAATGCCCACAAGATCAATCGGGGTGAGCCGGTTGTGCTGGATAACAAAAGCATGGATTTCTTCTTCCTGAAACGTGATGATACGAATATGATCATCAGTAATATCATCACACTGATCCAGAAGAAACTTCCCAAATTCGTATCTGCATCAGAAGCAGACATTCAGGTTCTGACGCCGATGCGAAAGGGCCTGCTCGGAGTGGAACGGATCAATAAGATCCTGCAGGAATATCTGAATCCGCCGAAGCCTGGCAAACAGGAAAAAGAATATGGAGATCATCTGTTCCGTGAGGGGGATAAGGTGATGCAGATCAAGAATAATTACCAGCTTGAGTGGGAGATCACCACCCGGTACGGAATGACGATCGATAAAGGGATCGGTGTATTTAACGGGGATATGGGGATCATCAAAAAGATCAATACATATGAAGAGACTGTGACGGTCGAATATGATGAAAAGAAGCAGGTAAAATATCCATACAATCTGCTGGATGAACTGGAACTGGCTTATGCGATCACAATCCATAAAGCGCAGGGAAGCGAATATCCTGCAGTCATTATCCCTTTGTTACAGGGACCAAGACAGCTTTATTATAGAAATCTGCTCTATACGGCTGTCACAAGAGCGAGAAAATGTGTGACGGTGATCGGAAGTGAAAGCGTATTCCAGGAGATGATACAAAACACAAACCAGCAGAACCGCAATACGAGTCTCGCAGAGCGAATCCGTGAATTGAATGAATAAAAGTATCATACAAGATATCAAAGAAAATATAATTGTTCTGTTCTGGCCGGAAACCTGTCCATTCTGTCAGAAAGTCTGTAAAGAGGGCATTTGTACAGAATGCAGGGAAAGACTGGAATTCTTAAGAATCAGAGAACCAAGGTGTATGCAATGCGGCAAGCAGATCCGTAGTATGGAAAAGGAATACTGTTATGACTGTATGCATACACATCATTATTATGAGCAGGGATTAAGCTTATGGAACCATAAAGCTCCTGTGAATCAATCTATCTATCAGTTCAAATACCACAATCAGAGAAGATACGGGGAACTGTACAGTCAGGAACTCGTGAAAAATTTTCAGAAAGAAATCCGGCGATGGAACCCGGATGTGATCATACCGGTCCCGCTGCACCGGGCGAGACGTAGAAAACGGGGGTATAATCAAGCGCAGATTCTTGCGGAAAACCTGGGAAGGATGCTGTGCATTCCGGTGGACAGTAAAAGCCTGGCAAGAAGAAAGAAGACCAGTCCGCAGAAGAAACTTGGACATAATGAGAGAAAAAAGAACCTGAAAAATGCATTTGCGGTAACACCGGCATTTCGCCCTGTCCGGAAGGTGCTGCTGGTGGATGACATATATACGACCGGCAATACACTGGATGCGGCGGCAAAAGCATTAAAGGAAAAAGGCGTGGAGAAGGTTTATTTTTTAACTATAAGTATTGGACAAGGGGAATGATATTTGTTATACTTAAAATGATGTTTTTATGGAATTAATATCATGTTGAGGTGGATATATGTTAGATGAGAGAAAAGTAAAATTAATGACAAAGCTTGCTCTCTATGAAGAGACTTATGGAAAAGAAGATTTTAAGATCAGTTCCTATTATAGAAAAGATTATGCAAGCCTGCACGTTATATATGCATTCTTAAGCGTATCAGTCGGTTATGTGTGTCTGGTGGCGCTGCTTTTACTGGCCGGTGTGGAGGATATAATGAGTAATATGTCGAATGGTCTGATCCTGTTCCTTTTTCTGATCATTCTGGCAGGCTATGTGGGTGTGGTGATCGTATATTGCGGAATTGCCAGTCACATTTATAATGAGAAACACAAAAAGGCAAGGAAAAGAGTGAAAAAGTATAATCATAATCTGATTCAACTGCTGAAAATGTATGAAAAGGAGAAAAGATAGATGGACAATATATATGTAATACGTGAAAGAATAGAAGCGGTTTATGGGAAGCATTCCAAGTCGTTTGATAAAGCCGTTCAGTTCATACTGGCAATGATAACATTTACAATGATCAATCAGAATACAGGATTTATGAAATCACTTTCCACACCGGTGATCTCTCTGGGGCTGGCTGTGGTTGCTGCTTTCCTTCCACCTGCGGTTATGGTGGTGCTTGCAACGATACTGCTGCTTGCACATACACTGGCAGCGTCCATAGGCATATTCGCAGTGTCTGCACTGATCTTCCTGATCATGTATATATTTTATATCAGACTGGCACCGAAGATGGCATTTGTTGTGCTTCTGACACCGATTGCATTTGCACTTAAGATACCGTTTGTGGTACCGGTTGCATGTGCGTTGATCTATACACCGGTAAGTCTTGTACCGATGGGATGTGGAACTGTTGTATATTATATGATGGAATATCTTAAGAAAATAAGTGCGGCATCTAAGACGTCCGGAAGTAAGGCAATGCTTGCCGAGATCAGCACATACGTACAGAAAGTGTTCCAGAATAAAGAAATGTGGCTCTACATAGTTGCATTTATCATTGGATTTTTTATCATTTATACCATCCGCAGACAGGAACTGGATCATGCCTGGAAGATTGGGATTATTGCGGGAGCAATTGCCAATGTGGTCGTAACGGCAATGGGAAGTATTGCACTGGGCGTAAACACCTCCTATGGTCCGCTGATCATAGGAAATATTGTGGCAGCCGTTGCAGGACTTGTGCTGGAATTATTCCTGTTCTCGGTAGATTATGCAAGAAGTGAACGTCTGCAGTTTGAAGACGATGAATATTATTACTATGTAAAAGCAATACCGAAGGTTGCCATGACAACGCCGGAGAAGACTGTGAAGAAGATCAATGAACGTCAGGAGACGGAGATCATCGATGCAGAAGCGGTAAAACGTTTGTCGCAGGATACGGCGGAAGAAGAGACAAAAGCCATCGATCTGGAAGTACATGCGGGACATGGACAGAAAAGAGAAGCAGAACGGAAGCCGTCATACGGTGATGCAGACTACAGAAGTCCGGCACAGATCCGGGCGAGTCAGGCAAGAAAGCATTCGCCGAAGAGAGGACCGGCACCGAAGAAACATGACATGAAAGATGTAGATAAGATGCTTCTGACACAGAGTCTGGAAAATGAATTTCATGCAGGCAACCGCAGAAAAAGATAGAAAGACAGAAAAAATCATTAAAAACCATGCAGGGAGGTGAGAGGAATGGGACAGACAATTGCAGATTTTATTGATAAATATGGAATTGGACTTTATATTCCGAGAGTGCACATCACAGATATCATAGAAGTTCTGATCCTCACTTTTCTGATCTATCAGATCATCATATGGATAAAGAATACGAAAGCATGGATGCTGCTCAGAGGAATCATTGTACTTGCGGGCTTTATTCTTCTCGCAGCTATATTCAAGATGCATACGATCCTGTTCATTGCGAGAAATTCACTGACGGTCATGGCTACAGCGGCAATTGTAGTATTTCAGCCGGAACTGCGGAGGGCACTGGAAAAGCTTGGAGAAAAGCAATTCCTGACATCAGTTGTTCCTTTTGAACAGAACCGGGAGATACGTTTCAGTGAAGAAACAAGAGAGGATATTATCCGTGCATGCTTTGCCATGGGAAAAGTCAAGACAGGGGCTCTGATCGTTGTAGAACAGGCAATACGGCTTACGGAATATGAAAGCACCGGAATCCAGATGGACTGTCTAGTATCAAGTCAGGTGCTGATCAATATCTTCGAACATAATACACCGCTTCATGATGGTGCGATCATCGTAAGAGGTGACAGGATCGTCTCGGCGACCTGCTATCTTCCTCTCTCGGATAATATGGGGATCAGCAAGGATCTGGGCACCAGACACCGTGCGGCAGTAGGAATGAGCGAAGTCAGTGATGCACTGGTCATTACGGTATCAGAAGAGACAGGAGCTGTGTCAGTCGCACAGGGAGGAAAGCTTACAAGAAGTATCAATGAAGCAGAACTTCGTGCGAAGCTGGAAGAAGTACAGCATAAGAGCAGTGAAACCAACAGAATAAAGGCAATGTGGAAAGGATGGCGGAAGCATGCGAAAAAGAATAACTAACAATCTTGCGCTGAAAATACTGGCTTTCCTGATTGCGGCATTCTTATGGCTGGTTGTAGTGAATATCGATGATCCGGTGGATGACAAGACATTTTCCAATATCCCGGTGCAGGTAACGCATGAAGAAGTGATTACAGACAATAATAATACGTATCAGATCGTGGATAACACACAGGAGATTAATGTAACAGTTACGGCACAGCGGTCGGTACTGGATAAGATCAGGACAGAGGATATTGTTGCGACAGCGAACATGAAAGAACTGACGCTTCGTACACAGGTGCCGATTGAAGTAACGGTCAAAGGATATACAGGAAAATATGAAAAGGCAACGGCAAATCCAAGAAACCTGCAAATCCAGATCGATGAGGAAGCGAAGAATAATTTCCCAATCACACCGACAACAACAGGAACGGTAAGAAACGGATATGAAGTGGGAAGCCTGAAAGCACTTCCAGAAAAAGTAACACTTCGCGGACCGAAGAGAATCATTAACAATATTGCAAAAGTAACAGCAGAAGCAAATGTATCCGGATTATCCGAAGATGAGACGGTAGAAGCAAAACTGGTACTGTATGATGCAAATAATAATGTGATCGACCAGACACTTCTTGCAAACAACCTTGGAAAAGAAGGAGTCAGTGTTGAAGTAGAACTGCTTCAGGTAAAAAGTGTGCCGCTCAAAGTGGATACATCAGAGGTGTCGGCAGCAGAAGGGTATAAACTTGGCAAGATCACGGTAGAACCACAGGAAGTGGAAGTGACAGGTGATAAGAGTACGCTTGCCGAGATCTCGGAGATCGATATTCCACCGAGTGCCCTGAAATTGGAAGAACTGACACAGAGAACGGAGCAGACTATTGATATCTCATCTTATCTTCCGAGCGGTGTGTCCCTTGCGGAAGAGAATGCGAATAAGGTGGTAATATCCATCCAGGTACAACAGCCGGGAACAAAGAGCTTTGAGATATCGACAGGATCGATCATCCTGGAGAATATAGCGGACGGACTGAGCATCAATTACGGATCTACCGTTGATCTGGAGATACAGGTGAAGGGACCGAATGATGTGCTGAATCTGTTCTCACCTGCGAAGAAAGTCAGCATTGATCTTAAGAATTATACAGAGCCTGGTACATATACCGTTCCGGTGTCTGTCGAACTGCCGGATGGCTGCACGCTTGTGAATGAAGTGAATGTGGAGATCACGCTTGAAAACTCAAAGCAGAGCAGTAAAACACAGGGGGAAAGCCAGAACAGCAGTCAGACAAAGACAGATGAAAACAATCAGAACGGCCAGAGCGAATAACAGACAGAAATGGGGAGAATACATTATGATCAGACAGAAAGTTACAATAACAAATCCGACGGGACTGCATCTCAGACCTGCAGGGATGTTCTGTAACATAGCAAGCAGATACAAATGCAAAGTAGAATTCATGTATAACGATGACACTGCAGCAAATGCGAAAAGTGTATTGAGTGTCCTTGGAGCATGCGTGAAATCGGGAGATGAAATCGAGCTTATCTGCGACGGGGAAGATGAAGAAGAGGCCATGAAAGCAATGATGGATGCGGTCGAAAGCGGGCTTGGAGAGTAAGAAAAAGTAATAAGGAAATATGACAGGCGGCTTGTGTGTGACATAAGCCGTTTGTTGTGTCTTGGTCTGTAATAATATATGATTCATAATAAGAAGTTGAATACTGTTATGAACATTAGAAATGTGAAACAACGAGAAGGGAAGAATAGGTAATTATGAAAGAAAAAATAAAAAATATGCTGGATATTACATTCTGGAAATTTGTATTGGTGGGAATTGTGAATACTCTGGTGGGTACAGGGGTAATGTTTGCTGCTTATAATCTTTTGCATCTGAGCTACTGGGTATCTTCTGCATCGAATTATGTGGTGGGAAGTATCGTGAGTTATTTCCTGAATAAATACTTTACGTTCCAGAATAAAGAAAGATCCTGGAAGCAACTGGGGATGTTCGTGATAAATATTACAATATGTTATTTGTTGGCATATGGGATGGCAAAGCCGGTTGTGTCATGGATCCTTCATAATCAGAGTAAGAGTGTGCAGGAAAATCTGTCTATGTTGGTTGGAATGGGTGCATTTGTGGTATTCAATTATGTGGGACAGAGGTTGGTTGTGTTTAAGAAATAGCCATTGTGAAAAAAGCACTGTGACGAGTTATGATTCACAGTGCTTTTTTCATATTGTTTCGGCAGGACAAAGATTGACAGGAATTATTTTTCAGAGGTATAATATTTTTCAAGGTATATATACATTATACTTTGCTAATAAGAGAGAAAGGGAGAAAAAAGACAGATGAAAAAGAAAATAGTAAGTGTTTTACTTACTTGCTGTATGACTTTTGGCGGAAGTGTCAGTACCTTGGCAGCAGAAGAAAATCATACGCAGCAAGATATGCAGCAAGATAGTCAGAATGTGGTTGATAAGTCAGAAAATCAGCTTGTCGGACAAGAACAAAAAAGTGAAACAGATAACACAGTGACAGATGAAAATTCACAGAATAATTCTGTGGTAGAAGAAGAATCTGTAAATGATACTGCTAATGCTGAAAATAATGCAGCGCAGGAGACGGTTGAAGAAGAGCAGAAGGAGACAGGACCTCTTTTGGTTTATTCTGGACACGTTCAAAGCTATGGCAATGTAAAAGCTGTAGAAGACGGAGCACTTTTGGGAACAACCGGGCAGGCAAAAAGATTGGAAGCTTTAAAAATTGAAAAAGGTGCAGGCCTTAAAGAATTAAATGGTGATATTGTATACCGTACACATGTACAGACTTACGGAACTCAGAAATGGGTAAAAAACGGAGAATTATCAGGAACAACAGGTAAGGCAAAAAGAATTGAAGGATTCCAGGCTTATTTGACTGGCGATTTGGCTGAAAAGTATGATATTTATTATTCTATGCATATACAGAGTTATGGATGGTCAAAGTGGGTAAAAGGTTCAGCTGATGAGAGCGGTTGGTGTGGAAGTTCCGGCCTGTCGAAACGAGTAGAAGCAATCCAGATTCAGTTGGTAAAGAAGGACGGAGGTACAGTACCGGAAAATAGTGGTAAGTATACATATATTTCTCCGAAAGCGATTGGAGGAATATCCTACAGTGGACATCAGCAGTCATATGGTGATCTGAAGAGCTGTGCGAATGGTACGGTGCTTGGCGTTACCGGAAAAGCCAAAAGATTAGAAGCAATAAAGATTGCATTACAAAAAGGAACAATAGACGGATCTGTCAGCTATCGGACGCATGTACAGTCGATCGGATGGCAGGGTTGGAAAAATGAAGGAGAACTTTCCGGAACAACCGGGCAGGCAAAACGGCTGGAAGCTATAGAAATCAAACTGACTGGTGACTTAGCTGAAGTATGCGACGTGTGGTACCGTGTACATATGCAGAGTCAGGGATGGCTTGGATGGGCAAAGAATGGACAAAGTGCCGGCTCGACAGGACTTGGAAAGAGACTGGAAGCTATTCAGATTAAGATTGTACCAAAGGGCACAGCAGCACCTGGATCTAATACGGGGTATTTTGTCAGTACACTGACATCACCACAACAGCAGAGAGTGAATGTAGCAGTGCAACGTGTATACAATCAGACCGGAAGAAATTTGTACAAGACATTTTTGTGGTGTGTAAATAATATCAAATATGTAAGGTTAAGTTATAATGTTCCAAAAGGTTATACTACAACGCAGTGGTATGGTTTATATGGGCTGGAACAGCACAAAGGAGACTGTCGGTCTTATGCAGCTGCGTTCTATCACCTTGCAAGAGGTTTGGGATATAATGCACGTTATGTATATGGATATGTTCCAAGAAAAGGTGGCGGAATGATCGATCATGCATGGGTAGAAATCAAAGAAAACGGTACGACTTATGTATATGATCCGAATTTCCAGTATGCGACAAAGAGAAATGGATATCATTTCAGATATGGAACATCAGGAACATGGAGATATTCAAGGTATCATTACGAAGATTAGAAATTGAGAAAGAGGAAAAAAGAGATGAAGAAGAAACTTATATCTGTCCTTCTGGTTGGAGTACTTGCAGTAAGTATGTCTGCCGGATGCGGTCAGAAAGAGGATGCGAAGAAAGATACGAAGGTGTCCAGTGAGAAAAAAGAAAAGAAAGAGAAGAAACCAGAGTATAAAACAATTGGAACCAAAGAAGATGAAGCATATGAAGTTCAGCTGACCAATTCTACAGGGCAGGATATTACATTTGTAAGTTTTAAGAGTTCTTCTGAGGAAAATTATCCGGATACAATGCTGGATGAGGGAGATTCCTTTAAGAATGAAGAAACAAGAAATGTGTATTACAAACCATCAGAAGAAGCTGCAACATCTACGGAGACAGAAGATGGAAAAGAATTACCAGCAGAGTATACAATGAAAATTACACTGGCGGACAATACAGAATTAGAACTTCATGCATTCCCATTTGATGACATGAAAAATGGTGAGATTAAAGTACAGGATGGAATAGCCTATCTGACATATGAAAAAGATGGTTCGGAAGTCAGTACTCTGGAATCTGAAAAGGCAGTTAAAGAACAGAAAGAAGCCGAAGAAAAAGCAAAGGCAGAAGCAGCAGCTCAGGCGGAGGCGGAAGCAGCTGCGGCGGCAAAAGCCCAGGCAGAGGCAGAAGCAGCAGCTCAGGCACAGAAGGCAGCAGAAGCGCAGAAAGCAGCACAATCATCACAGACCCAGCAGAGATCAACAACTTCCGGTCAGACATCCAGACCATCGAATTCCGGTGCATCCAGCAGCGGAAGTGCATCTGGAAATACAGGATCCGGAAGTAGTGCATCTAACAGTGGTGCGGCAACAGGCGGTGGATCCAATGAAGGATGCGTTGATGACGGACTTACATATTAATTGCGAAAGAAATAAAAGGAGAATAGGAAAATGTCGTTAACATCGAACATGTTTTTCCTGTTTACAGTTTTGGGACTATGTATTTACTATGTGGTCCCAAAACGTTTACAATGGATTGTTTTACTTGTATTAAGCTATGCATACTATTTGATTACGAGTGTACCGGCAACCGCATTTTTGATCTTTTCGATCGTTGTTACATATGGAGCAGCAATCTGGATCAGCAAAGTGAAGGAGAGTGGAGAGCAGACAGAGAATATTGTTAAAAAAACAAAGAGAATTGTTACACTTGGAATCGTATTAGATATAGGAATGCTCGGATTCTTAAAATATACGAATTTTCTGCTGGCTAATGTGAATCTGATCACACATGGTCATATTGCAATGCTGAAATTAATCTTGCCATTAGGAATATCATATTATACGTTTCAAACGGTGGGATATCTGTTGGATGTGTACTGGGGACGTGTAGAAGTAGAAAAAAATGTATTTAAATATGCTCTTTTTGTGTCGTTTTTTCCACAACTGGTGCAGGGACCAATCGGAAGATATGAACGTCTGGCGACGCAGATGTTTGCAGAACACAAATTAGAATTTTCCAGAATCAGATACGGTGTGGAAAGAATTGTCTGGGGATTATTTAAGAAAATGGTCATTGCAGAGTGGGCAGGGATTTACCGGGAAGCTATCTTTGCTGACCCGGAGAAATATTCTGGTATTGCGATATTTGGAGTGCTGCTATATACAGCCGAATTGTATGGAGATTTCGCCGGGGGAATTGATGTAGTGATCGGAGTTGCAGAGTTGTTCGGAATCCGTCTGGATGAGAACTTCAGGCAGCCATTATTCTCTACATCTATCAGTGATTTCTGGCGCAGATGGCACATCACGCTGGGAGCCTGGATGAAGGATTATGTATTCTATCCACTTACGTTGTCCGGATTTATGAGAAAGATTCAGAAAAAAGCAAAAAAGAAGATGGGCAGAAAAAAGGGACGTTTCGCAACAATTGCAATTTCAGACCTGATCGTCTTTGTGCTGGTTGGTCTGTGGCATGGAGCAAACTGGAATAATATTGGCTGGGGATTTTATAATGGAGTCATCATAGCAACAAGCGGATTCCTGGCAGATGTATATCAGAAATGGAAACAAACACTGCATATTAATGATAAAAGCAAAGGCTATCATCTGTTCATGGTTATCAGAACATTCATTCTGTTCAATCTGGGACAATATTTTGACTGTGTGAGTTCTGTGAAAGAAGCAGCTCAGATGATCCGCTATTCACTGACTACATTTAAGCCGGAACAGTTTCTGACAATATCGTCAGGAAAGCTTGGTGTGGAATATACACCATACGCATTGCTGACACTGGTGATTGCATGTGCACTCTGGTTTGTTGTCAGCCTGTTGAAAGAGAATGGGGTAGATATAGAAAAGACGTTGGGAAAATTACCATTCATTGTGGAATTTGGAATTGTCTTATTAATATTTATAAGTATTCCGCTATTCAGTCCAATGTCCGTAGCAAGGGGGTTCATCTATGCGCAATTCTAAAAAAATATGGAAAATTATAATTTGCGCTGCAATCCTGTGTCTTGTGATAAAAGGATTAGATATAGCGTTATACCCATGTACATTCGTAAGAAATAATGTACATACAATGACTACAAAGAAGAAAGATGTGCTGATATTCGGGACTTCCAACGGAATGTCGGATCTGGATCCGGATTATGTTCTGAAAGGAACCGGTATGACCGGACAGAATATGTGCGTTGGTGGAGAATATCCGGTGGATATCTATTATCTGACGAAACTTGCTTTGGAAAAGCAGAAACCGAAAACAGTCATATTCGAATTATCACCGGGGTATTTTACGACAGAAAAAGAAAAAGGAAACAACTACCTGCTCTTTTATCATGAGTATCCGATGTCGGTGTCCAAGATCGAGTATTATATGGATACAATGCTGGATTGTGATTTCCGGTCGCCGTTGTTTGCATTTCATGAATATTCTCTGCAGTTTGAATTATCTAAAATGAAGGATACGGTATATCAGAAAGTTACAGATAATTATGATGTATCTTATCTTAAAGGGACTGCGCAGGAATATCATGAGAACGGGTTTGTAGAAAAATATCCTGTAAATCAGGAAAATTTTCCGGCGTATTCCCCGACTCTTTTTACAAAAAAAGATGTAAAAGAGACGAATATGGAATATCTGGATAAATTGATCAAGCTTTGCAAGGACAATGATGTAGAATTTATTGCGACAACTATGCCGTTGGCTGCAACTATGCTTGTAGAAGAACAGGAAAGTTATAAAGAAGCATGGGATTATTTTGCGGATTACTTTCATGAAAAAAAGGTTCCGTACTATAATTTCAACAGAGAATATTATGACAGCTACGGTCACGGACTGGAAAATTATGTTGACTATGACGGTCATATGAATGGTGACAGTGCAAGACAATTTTCAGAAGTGTTCGGGCAGGTTGTATTTCAAAAATAAAGGAGAATGAAAAAATGGAAACATTATTAGAAATCTTAGAAGAATTAGTACCTGGAGTTGAATTTGAAGGGAGAACTGATCTGATCGAAAGCGGCGACCTGAATTCGATTACAATTCTGAATCTGATATCTGATATTTCAGACGAATTTGATGTGACAGTTCCGGTGAGCGAGGTGATACCGGAGAATTTTGAATCACCGGAAGCAATCATGGCACTGATCAAGAAGCTCCAGTAAGAGGAATACGTTACATGAAAAATATATTGGAATATTTTGAGACAACGACAGAAAAATATCCGGAAAAAACAGGTTTCACAGACAGTGACAGAGAAGCAAGCTTCTGTGAAGTGATGGAACATGCAAAGTCGATCGGCTCTTTTCTGGCAGAAAAGGGAAGCCGCAGGCCGGTAGCTGTTCTGATCGATAAAAATGTGAATTGCATAGATACGATGCTGGGAGCTTTGTATGCAGGTGATTTTTATATTGTAGTAGATGTACATTCACCGATGGACAGGATCGAAAACATACTGGGAGTACTGGATGAGCCGCTGATAATTACCGACAGGCAGAGCGAACAGATTGCAAAAGACCTGAAAATAGAATATTATCTGTATGAAAAGTTGACAGAGACAAAGAAAAATGAAGCATTGCTGGATCAGGTGCGGGCAGGTATGTGTGATATGGACACGGCATACATTTTATTTACTTCAGGATCGACAGGAATGCCGAAAGGAACAGTGATCAGCCACAGGGCACTGATCAGTTATATCAACTGGGTGACAGAAGAGTTCGCATTCGATGAACATACGAGTTTTGGTTCGCAGACACCGTTATATTTCAGTATGTCGGTAACGGACCTGTATTCAACGATCAAATGTGGCGGTACATACCACATCATTCCAAAACAGTATTTTTCGTTCCCGTTGAATCTGATCGGATTTCTAAATGAGCATCAGGTCAATACGATCTACTGGGTTCCGACAGCAATATCAATTTTGTCAAACTGGAAAGCGTTTGATGTTGCAAAGCCGGAATATCTGGAAAAAGTACTGTTTGCCGGGGAAGTTATGCCGACAAAGCAGTTAAATTACTGGATACATACTTTAGAATCGGAGATCATGTATGCGAATCTGTTTGGTCCGACAGAGACAACAGATATCTGTACTTTCTATGTGGTGAACCGGGAATTTGAAGATGATGAGAGTCTTCCGATCGGAAAACCCTGCAATAACTGTGATGCGTTTATTATTAATGAAAAAGGCGAACCGGCTGTAAATGGAGAAGAAGGTGAATTGTTTGTACGTTCTACATTTATGGCAGATGGATACTATAAGAATCCGGAAAAAACGAAAGAAGCTTTTGTACAGAATCCATTGAACAAATACTATCCGGAGAGAGTGTACCGGACAGGAGACATTGTAAAATATAATGAGCAGGGAGAACTAATCTACATTTCTCGCAAAGATTTTCAGATTAAGAGAAGAGGCTACCGTATTGAGCTTGGTGAGATTGAAGCAGGAGCTAACAGTGTGGAAAAGGTAAAAGCCTGTGCCTGTGTCTATGACAAGGAAAGAGACAGTCTGGTACTTGTCTATGAAGGCGGGATAAAAGATACGGAGATCATCAGAGAAGCTGTAAGGAAAAAGGTTCCACCGTATATGATGCCGGATCAGGTGGTACGTGTAAGACAGATGCCGCAGAATGCGAACGGAAAAATCGACAGAGTAAAATTGAAAGAATTAATATAAGTTAGTTATGAAGGAAAGTCCTTATACAATAAGATGTGTATAGGGGTTTTTATGATTTGCGAACCTTGGAAAGATAAGGTATAATGAGGAACATAGGAAAAGGAGAAAGGTTATGAAAAAAAATATTTCAGTTTTACTTGTAATAGCGTGCATGATTACAAGTAATGTAAGTTTTGTAACTGTAAGTTCGGCAGAAGAGAATAAGGCAGCCACAATTGATGAAACAACAATTGCAGGTGATAACGGTGCAGGAGGAGCAGAGATACTACAGGAAGAACAGCCGGAAACAGAGAATAGCAGCGAGTCGATAAAAGAGGATGGGACCAGTGATATTCAGTCTGCGGAGAATGTCGGTGAAGAGCAGGACAATTCGATAACGGAAGGTGATATATATGAAAACAGCTGGAGGTATGAGAATGGAGAATTAATACCTCAGACCCAGGTATATGCGAGAAGAGCACGTGCAGCAAGTAATCCGAATGCATGGAAGAAGATTAATGGCCAATATGTGAACAATCTGGGAAATGCGATACCGGGAGCAAGAAAAAAAGGTGTCGATGTAAGTGAACATCAGGGTAGTATCAATTGGACAAAAGTGAAGAATGATGGAATAGAATATGCGATCATCCGCTGTAGTGTAACATATTATAGTAGTTTTTATAAGAAAAATATAACACGTGAGGATAAATATTGGAAACGAAATGCAGCGGAATGTGAAAGATTAGGAATCCCGTATGGAGTATATTTTTATTCACTTGCAACCAATGATACAATGGCAGCGGAGGAAACGCAGTATGCATTAGATCTGGTGGCAGGTCATAAACTTACATATCCAATTTATTTTGATATGGAAGATACTCATATGTTAAATGGAACCAACGGAGTGACAAGAGGAAGTATGGCAGCGGCATTTGCAAATAAAGTATCAGCAGCAGGTTATAATGCCGGAATTTATGCGAATCTGAACTGGTGGAATAATTATCTGACAAGCTCTGTGTTCAGTAATACATCGTGGTCAAAATGGATTGCACAGTATCACAGCAGGTGTCAGTACAGCGCACCATACGATATGTGGCAGTGCTCGAGTACAGGAAGTGTAGATGGAATCTCCGGAAATGTAGATCTTAACTTCTGGATGACAGATGTCCCAAAGACAAATTCAGATGAAGAGCAGGTTGCTGTTGCGGATGAAAATATCATAACCTATACGTCTCATGTACAGAGTTATGGCTGGCTGGATTCGGTTAATAATGGATATCAGACGGGAAAAACAGGATTAGGAAAAAGAATTGAGGCATTCAAGATCAATGTAGGGCAGGGTTACGGAGATCTTGGCGTATCTTATCAGGCATGTGTGCAGGATGATGGCTGGCAGGCAGCGGTCGGAACAGGTGCAACTGCAGGAACAGAAGGAAAGAGCAAATATATTCAGGCAGTGAAGATCAGTCTGACAGGAACACAGGCAGCGAATTACGATATCTATTATCGTGTACACAGTCAGACGTTTGGCTGGCTTGGCTGGGCAAGCAATGGACAGCCGGCAGGAAGTCAGGGATATGATAAGAGAATAGAAGCAATGCAGATTGCCATATTACCAAAAGGGACAACAGCACCGGGAAGTACAGACAATGCCTATAAAAGTTCAGGAACTAAGATTGAATACAAGACATATGTTGAAAACCACGGCTGGAAAGAATACAGCGCAGACGGTAATCAAAATGGAACGACCGGACAGGCAAAAGCAGTACAGGCGTTAGCTGCAAGAGTCAATGATACGCAGTATAGTGGAGATATCGTATACGATACATATATGCAGAGTTATGGATGGACAGGACAGAAGAGCAATAATGTGACGGCAGGACTTCCAAGCGGCGGAAAAAGAATGGAAGCGATAAAGGTCAGCCTGACGGGAGAACTGGCTGAACATTATGATATCTATTACAGAACATATACACAGAGTTACGGCTGGCTTGACTGGGCAAAAAACGGAGAACCTGCAGGAACGAAAGATTTTGCGAAACGTATAGAAGCAGTTCAGATGAAACTGGTGCAAAAAGGAGGGACTGCACCGGGTGCGACGAGCACAGCATTCAAGCAGGCGAAGCTGGCTTACAAGTCGCATGTACAGACTTATGGTTGGCAGAGTAAAGTGCATGATGGAGAAACATCAGGAACGAGCGGTAAAGCAAAGCGCCTTGAAGCAATCAATATATCCATGCTTGATGCAGGGCAGAATCATAACATTCGTTATAAAACACATGTACAGAGTTACGGCTGGCAGAACTGGGTAAATGGCGGTGTGAACAGTGGAACAAGTGGAAAGGCAAAGCGCCTTGAAGCAATTCAGATTGAATTAAAAGGATCTCTTGCAAGTCAGTATGATATCTATTACCGTGTACATGCACAGACCTACGGCTGGCTTGGCTGGGCGAAGAATGGTGAAAAGTCCGGAACAGAAGGACTTGCAAAACGACTGGAAGCTATCCAGATCATACTGGTAGAAAAAGGCGGCAAAGCACCGGGAAGTACAGCAAGAATATTTATAAAGAAGTAAATAATAAGGACAGGAGGCAGATGACGCAATGAAAAAGAACAAAAGACTGATTGCGTGCTTATGCATTGCAAGTATGTTATTCTCGGGAGTAAGTGTATCGGCTGCGAACGAATCAGATAGTAGTCTGGAACAGGCAGCAGAAGATATTCAGACAGACCAGATACAACGCCCGGAAACAGATCAGGGCACATCGGAAGATGGAGCTGATACGGCTGAAGCTGCATCTGGGAATGAGACAACTAATAATACCGTAACATCAGAAGAAGAGAGTGTAGTAACAGAGAATCCGGATACTCCGGAGAATGCAACCGGTGAACGGGATGTGGTCAGTGTTGATGAAAAAGGAAATGTCTTTACAGTAGATGACGAAAATGATGGAGTTATCCATGATGAGATTGAAACCTATGCAAGGACACCTTCTGTCAAAGTAGTCAACTTCCGTGCAAATCAGGCGGGAAATGCAGTGAGTGGTGTCACAACATATACAGAATATGGAACCGGTGCAAGTGGATATGTATATGGAAAATCCGGTGCGGATGCAGCATATCTCGGTGAGGAAAAGGGAAAAGTTAAATTCATGCAGAGTGGTGTAGTAGGACTGGTAGACAAATCAAAAGTACAGGTCGTAAATTTAAGTTCTGTAAGAACATATAGTAATTACTATGCAGATGGCACATCCATCCTGCACCGGATCTGTATGAATATGTCAATATCCGGCTATGGCGGAACAACGAATATCGGACCACAGCAGTCTTATATGAAGACAGGAACAACGTATTACAGTTATGACGGACATTACTTTTATACGGATTATGAGACGATGATTGCAGACTATAAAAGAAATACAAGAAAGAACTCTGTGAATCCCAATAATCCATATTATAATTATTATCAGTATCTTCCGTTAAGAGGATTGTCATCGTATTCGGCAAATGAGTTGAACAACATTATTAATCAACATGCGAGCAAAGCTTCAAAAATGTATAACAAGGGTAGTCAGTTTGTCAGCAATCAGAATACATATGGAGTGAACGCACTGCTTATGACAGGAGTCGGTGCATTGGAAAGTGCATGGGGAACCAGTTCTATCTCCCAGCAGAAAAATAATCTGTTCGGATTAAATGCAGTAGACAGTTCTCCGGGAACAAGTGCGGATAGATTTTCGAGTGTAGATGTCTGCATCAAGGATTTTGCAGAGACATATATGTCAAAGCGATACTTAAGAGCAGGATGGGATTTTTACCATGGCGGCTTTTTGGGAAATAAGGCAAGTGGAATGAATGTAAGTTACGCGTCCGATGCATACTGGGGAGAAAAGATTGCATCTTTGGCATGGACCATGGACAGCGAAGGAGGAAAAAAAGACCGGAATAAATATAAAATCGGTATCAAAGATACATTGCCGACGAGTCATACGGCTTTGAATGTGAGAAAAGAGGCAAGTACATCTACCACAAGCCTGTATAACACGGGATCTTCTTCTAACTACGCATTTCTGATACTCGGAGAATCAGGAAGCTTTTATAAAGTCCAGAGTGATCCGGTACTGAACAGCGGAAGAACACAGATTGATAAAAACACAGGAAAATACAATGCGTCAGCAATGTATGCATATTCGAGCAAAGATTACATAAAAGTAGTGAACAGCGGATCGTCAGGTTCCAACAATAGTTCATCTGGCTCGAATAATAATTCTTCTGGTAATAACTCTTCATCAACGACCAAAGGAATTGTGTACAGCACGCATGTGCAGACTTACGGATGGCAGAGTAATAAATCCAACGGACAGACTGCAGGAACATCAGGAGAAGCCAAGCGAATGGAAGCAATTAAGATACAGCTTTCGAATACCGGATATACAGGATCTGTACAGTACAGTACACATGTCCAGACTTATGGCTGGAAAGACTGGGTGGCTGACGGAGCAATCGGTGGAACAACGGGAGAAGCCAAGCGAATGGAAGCAATCCGTATCTGCCTGACCGGAGAAGTGGCTAACCACTATGATATTTATTACCGTGTACATACACAGACCTATGGCTGGCTTGACTGGGCGAAGAATGGTGATATCGCCGGAACAACGGGAGAAGCCAAGCGAATGGAAGCGATTCAGATTGTGTTGGTTACAAAAGGCGGATCGGCACCGGGAGCAACAACACAGGCATATGTGCAGCCGCTTACGCAGTATAATACTCATGTACAGACTTATGGCTGGAAGGGAAATGTATATGGCGGTGGATATGGCGGAACGATCGGAGAAGCCAAGCGAATGGAAGCATTCCGTCTGAAATTAACAAATCAGCCATATTCCGGCGGAATCAAATATCAGGCACATGTACAGAGTGCCGGCTGGCAGGGATGGAAAGAAAATGATGCGGTTGCAGGAACGACCGGATCGGCAAAACGTCTGGAAGCTGTGAAGATAGAGCTTACCGGGCAGATGGCACAGAAGTATGATATTTATTACCGTGTCCATGCGCAGACCTATGGCTGGCTTGGCTGGGCAAAGAATGGCGAAATAGCCGGAACAACCGGACTTGCAAAACGTCTGGAGTGCATCCAGATCGTACTTGTAAAGAAAGGCGCAGCAGCACCTGGAGATACAACGAAAGCATGTGTTACAAAATAACAGAGTGGCATTGAATAAAGAGGCAGGAAAAGCATTTCCTGCCTCTTTATCAAAGCATGCAAGAAAAGTTGAGCGTGATAGGTTTTATGTATTTGACAGAGAAAAAGGCAGGGGATATACTATAGTTATCTATAAATCAGGAGGAGGAAGATTCATGAAAAAGAAGATCATATCGCTGGCTGCAGTTATGTCAATGATCATTACATTGGTTATGCCGGCAGCTGTATATGCAGATGAACCACAGGAAGAGTCAACAGCAGTGTTAAAGTATTCTGTGTTGACATCAGACAGTGAAGAATGGAAAGAAGTAACAGATGGAGAGACTGCAGGTACAGCAGCAGACGATGCGGCAGATATTACAAAGTTAAAACTGAATGTAAGTGATTCAAAATCACAGGAAGATCAGAAGACAGTATCATATGCAGTGGCAGATACGGAAGGAACATGGAGTGATTATATTGCAGCGGGACAGGAAGCTGCAAATACTTCCGGAAAAGCAGTGGCTGCAGTGAAAGCAAAAGTAGCAGATGAGCTTGCAGAAAAATATGATATTTACTACCGCGCTTATGTAAAGGCAGAAGAAAATGCTCCTGGTAAATGGCTTGGCTGGGCTAAGAATGATCAGGTATCTGGAGTGAAAGGATACGATTGCGGAATAAAAGCAATCCAGTTCCAGCTGGTAGAGAAAGATACTGAGAATACTCTGGATACAGCAAATCCATTTCTGGAAAAGAAAAATGAGATTCCGGAAGAGCCAACGGTACCAACGGAACCAGAGACAACTCCAAAGGTAGTATATCAGGCTCATGTTGCCAAGATTGGCTGGCAGAAAGAAGTGGAAGATGGTGCACTCGCCGGAACAGAAGGAAGAGCACTTACAATCGAAGCATTAAAGATCAAACTCGATGGTCTTTCAGAAGAAGAACAGAAAGACAGCAAAATTGTCTACAAGACTCATGTACAGACCTATGGCTGGCAGAATGAAGTTGCGAACGGAGCACTGTCAGGAACAACAGGAAAAGCCAAGAGAGTAGAAGCAGTTGCTATTCACCTGGAAGGTGCGATTGCAGACAAGTATGATGTATACTATCGCACCCATGTACAGAGCTTTGGATGGCTTGACTGGGCAAAGAATGGTGAAAAAGCCGGAAGCAGTACTTATGGAAAACGATTAGAAGCAATCCAGATCAAATTAGTGAAAAAGGGCGAGAGTGCACCGGGAACCACAACAAAAGCTTATCAGTCACCAAGAATCCAGTATCAGACACATGTACAGTCATACGGCTGGCAGTCAAAAGTAAGTGACAACCAGATTGCCGGAACAACAGGAAAAGGCAAGAGAGTAGAAGCAATCAAGATTACACTTCCGGATTCTGATTATACAGGTAATGTAGAGTATCAGGCATTCGTACAGGGAATCGGCTGGCAGACATGGAAGAAGAATGGCGAACTTGCCGGAACAAGTGGACAGAGCAAGAGAATCGAAGCACTCAGAGTAAAACTGACCGGAGAAATCGCTAATTATTATGAAGTGTATTACAGCGTACATCTGGCAAAGATCGGATGGTGTAATTATGAATCAGCAGGTAATGCAACAGGAACCATCGATCTCAGCAAGAAGATTGAAGCACTGAAAATCTGTCTAGTGAAAAAAGGTGTAGAATCAGCTCCTAATACAAGCGGTGTGAAATATGTAGAAGGATACAAGAGTGGAAACTTCTATTACAATGGAACGATCAAAGGAGCAGGCGCAACCGGTAATGTAGCACAGGGCGGCACAGTAGGAACAATCGGAAAGAAACAGCAGCTGCAGAGTCTTACTTTACATCTAGATCAGTCTAACAAACTTGCTCCGTCAGGAAACATCCAGTATTCAACACATATTTCATCTGAAGGCTGGAAAGACTGGTCAAACGCAGGTACAACAAATGGTGCGTCAAATGCATCCAAAGGGATGGAAGCAGTTAAGATCAGACTTACAGGAGACCTTGCAAAATATTATGACATTTATTACCGTGCGCATGTACAGGGATATGGATGGCTCGGATGGGCTAAGAACGGTCAGATAGCAGGAACTTCCAAGATCGGTTACAGAATGGAAGGATTGCAGATCCGTCTGGTATCAAAAGATGCTTCCGCACCTGGAAAGAATGCGAACTATTATACAGAGAAAAAGAAAGCAGCAGCTGTAAAAGTTACACCAAAGGATCAGATGCACTTAAAGGCACTGTCTTATGCAAGTAACACCCATTATCTTATCTTAGTAGATACCTCTGCTAACAAAGTAGGAATTTACAGCGGATCCGTTGGAAAATGGAATCAAATTCAAAAATATACATGTACATCCGGTGCAAGATCAACACCGACGGTAAAAGGAACATTTACCGTACAGGGCAAGGGTAAATCATTCGGTTCCGGATATACATGCTGGTATTATACACAGTTCTATGGAAATTATCTGTTCCATTCTGTTATCTACAAACAGGGAAGTATGTCTGTAATTACAGACGGAAGACTTGGAATTAATGCATCACATGGATGCGTACGTCTGAACATTAACCATGCAAAATGGATTTATGATCATATTCCGAGAGGAACGAAAGTAGTTGTATATTAAGAAAAATGAAAAAAGTGTGCAGGACGAAAATCGTTCTGCACACTTTTTTAATCACGTTGGAAAAGATCGCGGGTATATACTTTCTCTTTAACATCATCAAGAGAAGAATTGTATCTGTTCGCAATAATTGCCTGTGAAAGTTTCTTGAATTTACTTAAATTGTTAATGACTTTACTGCCAAAAAATGTAGTGCCGTCTTCAAGTGTCGGTTCATAAACGATGACGGTAGCACCTTTGGCTTTGATTCGCTTCATGACACCCTGAATACTACTTTGACGGAAATTGTCAGAATTGCTTTTCATTGTCAGACGGTAAACTCCAATGATACATTCTTTCTCTTGTGCAGCAGAGTAGTCACCATGGTGATTATAATCATAATATCCGGCAAGATTAAGAACACGATCTGCAATGAAATCTTTTCTGGTGCGATTACTTTCTACAATTGCGGACATCATATTCTGTGGGACATTATCGTAATTGGCAAGTAATTGCTTGGTATCTTTTGGAAGGCAGTATCCACCATAACCGAAAGAAGGATTGTTGTAATGCGTTCCAATTCGTGGATCGAGACATACACCACTTATAATATCTTTCGTATTGAGTCCTTTCATTTCTGCATAAGTATCTAATTCGTTAAAATAAGAAACACGTAATGCAAGATAAGTATTGGCAAAAAGCTTTACGGCTTCAGCTTCTGTAAATCCCATGAACAAGGTATCAATCTGTTCTTTGAGGGCACCTTCCTGAAGAAGTGCTGCGAATGTATGAGAAGCATTCAACAGATGTTTGTCGGAAGGATCGGTAGACACGATAATTCTGCTTGGGTAAAGGTTATCATATAAAGCCTTTGATTCTCTTAAGAACTCTGGACTGAAGATAATGTTAGCTGTGTTGTATTTTTTGCGGACAGATTCTGTATATCCTACAGGTATCGTTGACTTGATGACCATGATTGCATTCGGATTTACCTTTAATACTAGTTCGATAACTGCTTCTACTGCAGATGTGTCGAAATAATTTTTGTTACTGTCATAATTGGTTGGGGCTGCAATGACTACAAAATCTGCATCTTTATAGGCAGCTTCTCCATCGAGAGTGGCAGTCAGATCAAGCTTCTTTTCTGCAAGGTATTTTTCGATATAATCATCCTGAATAGGAGATTTTCTGTTATTGATCAATTCTACTTTTTCGGGAATAATATCCACAGCGGTTACGTGATTGTGCTGAGCAAGCAATGTTGCGATGGATAATCCAACATATCCGGTTCCGGCTACTGCGATATTTAAAGGGGAAGGAGAAGGGAGCTTGTTATTATTTTTTTCGACGAATAATGTCTGCGGTTCAAACCCAAGAGTTTCCCCTAATTGCTCTAACTGAGGAATAGAAGGAATAAAATCCTCTTTTTCCAGACGTGAAATCATAGAACGGTTGATACCTGTGATATCTGCTAGGTCTTGCTGGGTCATGAGCTTTTCTTTGCGCCGGGTTGCTACAAGATTAGCAAGAAGTGATTTTGATAGTTTTTTCATGGTTTATATCCTTTCGTTTATTCTGAAATGTTGCTTTAAATAACTTTTTTGGGGCTTTTTGTACATAATTACTTTAACACAAAAGTAGATTGGCAGCAATAATTTAGAAACAAAAGAAATACACTTTGAAATGTTATTTAAAATATCATCTTGGTATAAAATGTAATATTGTACGATAATTAATTGTTTTGTGAAAAAATAAGACAAAATAAGAAAAATATTATATAATGTTTTTAACAATTTTTATTCGAGGAGGAAGAAGATGAAAAAAATATTTAGAAAGTGGTGTTGCATTTTTTGCTGTGTTATATTGTGCTTGAGTAATACGACAATTGCATTTGCTGAGAATGATGAGAGTATTAATCAGACAGACAGTATAAGTAATGCAGTGAATGAAAATGAAACTTCTGTAAATGATGAAAGTCAGGTAAATAAGGAAGAAGGAGAAAATGAAGAAGAAAAGATATCAAACCTGGGAGAAAAAGATGTAACAGATTCAGCTGCTTCAGAAGCTGAGACATCAGAAAAACAAGTAGAAACAAATGTAAAAAATGTTTCGGTGAAGTATACATCACATATGCAAAGCGTAGGGTGGAAAAATGAGGTACAAAACGGAGCAACAAGTGGTCTTCCGGGACAAGGAAAACGTATGGAAGCGTTAAAGGTTAATCTTGGAGGAGAAGAGGATAACCTTTCTGTAGAGTATAAAAGTCATGTGTCAAGCATAGGATGGCAATCCTGGAAAAAAGATGGAGAAATATCAGGAACGACAGGACAGGGCAAAGCAATCGAGGCGGTTCAGTTAAAGTTATCGGGAGCAAATAGTGTCAATCATTATATCTGTTACCGAGTATATGCTGCAGGACTTGGCTGGCTCGGTTGGGCGAGAGATGGAGAAATTGCTGGAACAACTGGAATGAAATGTAATGTAGAAGCTATTGAAATTCGTGTAATGAATAAAGATGATGCGTTGCCGGGAAGTTCGGAAAATCATTATATACCGGCATTATGGGAAATAAATATACAGCAAATTCAGGAATCAACAAGCGTTGCGATTTCAGCAGAGTCTATTGGAAAAATTGTTAAAGAGAACAGAGCTACATCATTAGAAATTACTGCAAATATGAATTATAATGGAAAAGCTGTTCGAACAGTAAAGGTAGAAAAATCGGTAAAAGACATTCTAGAGAATGGCTTTGTAATGGACTTTAAAGATTATGGTAGATTTTCTGTCAATGCAAAATTTAAAAAGAATGGAAATGTTGTTAACAGCAGTAATGCAACAGTTGATATAACTGCTGATGAATACAATCTTGCGCCAATCAGTGCGACTTCTCCGGTAACATTATTTTCATTATCATTGTGGGATATTACAAATGGAGTTAATGGGAATAAAATTCCTACGATTGTTATGTTGACAAGACCATCGGCATATGATTGGAATTCTTTACCAGAAGGAGTATATGGTACACCATATCTTACGAATGTGCAAAAATGGGATTTGAATATATATGCAGATTATGTAAAGATGCTTTATAAAATAAGTCCAAATGCAAAATTCAATATGTATTTGAATGATATCGATGTAGATATAATACATCAAATTATATATGCTAATAAAATTCCAAAAAATCAGTATACACTTACATTGTTATCTGATGGATCGGCTACATATAATCTTTTTAATGAAGAATATAAAGGAACAAATCCACAAAGTACACATGATAATTTGGTGAAAGATTGGAATTCAGCAAAAGATTATGCATATAAAAATGGCAAAGCCAAAGATGGATGGAGCAGACATAAGCATATGTCAAGCTTTTATGCAGTTGTGACCAGTGAAGCAAATGTACAATGGTGGGTGATAAGAACTAATTTGTTTAAGAGTGGTGATAATAATGTATTTGCTGATAAAGCAGCACAGAAAGCTACTAGAAAAAATGTAAGCAGTATGCTGACGGATCTTCAAAATAAAGGCAACGAAACAGTAGAGGAATTTAAAAATTTATATAATTTCAATGATGAGTATTTCAAAGAAGCAGAAAATCAAGGCAAAAAAGCTATGATGATTTTGGGAACATATGTCAATCATGAAAAGTCATTTGAAGATTATACGAATTTGACGAAACTTTATTACGGAGATGATTACGTATATTATTATAAAGGGCATCCGAATACGCCAACTGGAATGTGGCCGGAAAAACAAAAACAGTTAGATGAATTAGAGGTTATAGATGTAGATTCTTCGATTGCAGCAGAATTGATTTTGTTCTTTAATCCGGAAATCAGTTTATCTGGTTATGGAACAAGTACATTTAATTCGGCATCAGCTGATATGGCGTGTGGCTTATATAATACGACTAAAAAATCTGCACTTAGCGGAGCAAGCGGAGTTGATTATAGTGGAATAGACTGGTTCACGTCAGCAATAGATACAAATTCAAAATATGCAGCATTGTGCGCAAAAGGAACCACGTGTTATCTTGTGGAATTTTCAGATGAAATATTGAAACAGGCTGATTATGAATTCGCAATCTATAATGCAAATAGTGATTTGCTTACCTATTACAAAAATGTAAATGGAAAGTATATTGTTGTGAAAAAACAAGGAGGAGAAAAGAAACTTACATATTCTGCGCATGTGGCGAAAGATGGATGGCAAGCCTTTGTAACTGAAGGCGGTAAAGCCGGAACAACTGGTCAGGCTAAGGCAGTTGAGGCAATGAAAGTTAAATTGAATACAGATGAATACAGCGGAAGTATTGAATATCGGGCACATGTAGCAAAAAAAGGCTGGCAGAATTGGAAAAAGGATGGTCAAATAGCTGGAACAACGGGAGAAGCATTAGCAATGGAATCTGTTCAGTTAAAACTGACAGGTGAAATAGCAGAGCATTATGATATTTATTATAGAGTGCATTCTCAGACATACGGCTGGCTTGGCTGGGCAAAAAATGGTGAAATTGCCGGAACGACAGATTATGGAAAGCGAATAGAAGCGTTTGAAATTCGATTGGTAGAAAAGGGGGGAAATGCACCGGGAACGACAGAAAAGCATTACGTTTATCCACAGGGAGTATTTTATCAGTCACATGTACAGACATATGGCTGGCAGAATTGGCAAGAGAATGGAGCAACAAGCGGAACGAATGGAAAGGCAAAACGTTTAGAGGCAATTAAGATTAAATTAAGAAATATAAAAGTATCTGGGAACATAGAGTATCAATCGCATGTACAGACATATGGCTGGGAGAAAAACTGGAAAAAGAATGGAGAGTTAAGCGGAACAAGTGGAAAAGCAAAACGTTTAGAAGCAGTTAAAATTCGATTAACGGGTGATTTGAAAAACAAGTATGATATCTATTATAGAGTGCATTCTCAGACATATGGTTGGTTAGGCTGGGCAAAAAATGGTGAAGCGGCTGGAACAGAAGGATTTGCCAAACGATTGGAAGCAATACAGATTGTTCTTGTAGAAAAAGCTGGAAAAGCACCGGGAAATACAGAAAAAGCATTTGCGAAGAAATAGTGTGTAAAAGTCATTTAAGGGAAAAATCTCTTAAATGACTTTTTAGCTTTCAATATATTGAATGTATTTAGAAAGGATAATCTATTAGTATTTTGATATCAGCAATATTCTCATGATTAACAGAAAATAATAGATAGAGAAGTCTAAAAGGCAGAAAGTTGATAGAAAAATAAAAAGGTGTTATAATGTCAAAGATTAATAAAAATGAGTAGTTGAGTGTGTGAAATGGGTAAAAAGAAAACAGGAGAAAAATCAGTTGCCGTAAATCTTGTGGCAAATGGAATAAAGACATTAATGAGTGTATTGTTTCCACTCATTACGTTCCCTTATGCTTCACGGATATTAGGAGCAGAAGGAATCGGAAAAGTTAATTATGCGAGCTCTATTATCTCGTATTTTTCGTTAGCAGCTGCGTTGGGAATAAGTACTTATGCTGTGCGAGAAGGGGCGAGAATAAGAAATGACAGGCAGAAATTCAATCAATTTGCAAAAGAGATGTTAAGAATCAATGTGTTAACGACATTGATTACTTATATTGGATTTTGCATTTTTCTTTGTCTTCCAATTCTTAGAGCATATAAAACTTTATTAGTAGTATTCAGTCTGGGAATATGGTTTACTACGATAGGAATGGAATGGCTGTTTATTATCCAGGAAGAATATGAATATATTACGAAAAGAGCAGTACTTTTTCAGTTCATTTCTTTCATTTTACTGTTTGTATTAGTTAGAAACAGAGCGGATTATATCTGGTATGCAGCACTTACGGTAATTTCTTCAGGTGGATCTGCAATTCTGAATTTATGGCATTCCAGAAAGTTAGTTGACTGGAGACAAAAATGTCAGTATAGTTACCGCCGTCATGTAAAACCGATATTATTGATATTTGGTACAAGCGTTGCTTCTAATATATATATGACAATGGACACCACTATGATTGGTGCATTGCAGGGAGATGCTGCGACAGGTATTTATACAGCTGCATCAAAGATTAATTTGGTTATCAGTACGTTGATAGGAACAATATCATCGACAATTTTGCCACGAGTGTCGTATTATATCGGAAATGATCTGCATGATAAATATAAAGAATTAATGAAGACATCAGCTAATATATTATTTCTGATAGCCATGCCTGCAGTTGTCGGAATGATCTGTACAAGTGATCTCTTGATTTTATTGTTTAGTGGTAAAGAATTTATTAGTGGAAGTCTTGCTGCAAAGATACTTTCTGTCAGAGTGTTAGTTGGAGCGATTAACAGAATTTTTGCTTATCAGATTTGTATACCTTATAAAAAAGAAAAGGATGTATTGGTGTCAACGATAGTAGGTGCTGTATTTAATCTGATTGCTAATGCAATGCTGATACCAGTGTGGGGAACGACTGGTGCGTCTATAGCGACTTTATGTTCAGAAATCGTAGTATTTATTGTGCTTACTTTTTATTCAAAGAAGTTTTTCGATACATGGCAATTGTATAGAAGACTTCCTGTATATTTAGTGACGTCTGTTTGGTTTGTATTAGTTAGAATTGTAATGAATATTTTTATTGACAATGCCTTGATTAAATTAATTGTAGTTGTTTGCATTTGTAGTATTGGTTATTTTGGTATACTATTATTGATGAGGGATACATGTGTGCTAGAAGGAATAAAAATGATTAAACACAAAATACTGAAAAGAAAGGAAAAATGATGATTGATAATTTGATCATCTAAGACAGGTATCAATGGATAAAACATTTAAACATTTTATAATTACAAGATTTAACATTCCAGCTAAATATGCAGGAAGAAAAAATCAAAACATATCAATGGTTGATCCTAAAACGGATGAAAAATATTTGGATAATAGGATTAGACTATTTGAAAAATATACATTTCCATCAATTAAAAATCAAACAAATAAAAATTTTAAGTGGTTGGTATTATTTAGTGATCAGACACCAGAAAAATACAAAAATCATATGAATAAATTACAAATGGAATGTGAAATGTTTTGTCCATTATATTTACAGGATGAAGAGGCATATGATTTTGATAATTATTTGAAGTCCGTACTAGAAAACTTTAAGTGTGATGTGTATATTACGACGAGAATAGATAATGATGACGCAATTTCAGTGAAGATGGTTGAAAGAATACAGAATTTTTACGAAAAAAATAAGAATGATAATGTACTTTTATCATTTAGCTATGGATTGCAGTATACAGAGAAAAATAAGAAATTAGCAGTTCAAAACATATTTGGAAATCATTTTATAACTATGATATTACCAGGAGCGGATAAGACGGTTATTTCGTTTCCACATAATGATATTCCAGAGAAAATTAAGAAAGTAAATATTGGAGAAAAAACTAATCCTATGTGGATTGAAGTTATACATGAAACGAACTACGCAAATCAAACATTTTTTAATATAAAAAATGCAGTAAAGAATACAGATGTTTTTAAAGAATTTAAATGCGAGGTAAGTTGGAAAAGAAAAGACGTTTTGAAAAATATAATTGTGAGTATAGTTGGTACGTTTGTGTGTGTATATCAAGTGTTAAAGAGACGGGAGACAAAAAATGGATAAAAAAATTGTCTTTGTAATACTTCATTATAATGCTATCCAAGAAACTGAAAATTGTGTGGAATCAATTGAAAAGAAAATTGATACAAAAAATTATCATATAGTTATAATTGATAATGCATCTCCCAATAATAGTGGACGTGAGTTGAAAAGAAAATTCTGTGATAAAGACAACGTGACAGTAATTCTTAATAAAGAAAATCTTGGTTTTGCAAGGGGAAATAATATAGGATATAGATATGCTGTTAACGTATTGAAAGCAGATTTTATATGCATCATGAATAATGATACTTTAATTGAACAAAATGATTTCTTTGAAGTAATTTGTGATGAATATAAAAAAAGCAATTATGGTATAATGGGACCGAAAATATATTTGAATGAAGGAAGGGTAAATCCGGTATATGTTAAATTACCAGGAGTTGATTTCTTCGAAGATTTATTAAAAATGCAAAAAAAAGAATATAAACAAATGAAATTGCACTTGAATTATATTTTAGTTCCATGTAAATTATTGAGAAATCAAATATATAAAATTTTGAAGATAGAAAGAAAATCTAGATTTGATGGCATTTTGTCATTGGAGTGTGTGAATCAGAGAAAAGAGGATGTTGTATTACATGGATGCTGCATTGTTTTTTCACCGAATTACTGTGGAAAATATAAAGAGGGTTTTGATCCAAGAACTTTCTTATACAAAGAAGAAGAATTGTTATATTTGAGATGCAAGAAAAAAAATATGAAGATAGTGTACAATCCGAAATTAACAATCCGACATTTGGAGGATGTTTCGACAAATTCAATGAAGTACACTAGAAGAAAGAAAATTATGTTCTGGTTAAAAAACCAGATCCATTCATTGGAAATTTTGGTGGGTGAGTTAAAACAGGAGGAAAAAAATGGTATCGGTAATAATTCCTGTTTATAATAGGGAAAAAACGATAAAAAAAGCAATCGAAAGTGTACTTGGACAGACATACACTGATTTAGAAGTTATAGTTGTAGATGATTGCTCTACAGATAAAACGATAGAAGTCGTGGAAAGTATTGAGGATAAAAGAGTAAGGCTCGTAAAAAGTCCTGAAAATGGAGGGGCTTGTAGAGCAAGAAATATAGGAATTGAAAATGCGAAGGGAGAATATATAGCTTTTCATGATAGTGATGATATATGGCATGCTGATAAGCTGGAAAAATCAATGTATTATTTAAAAAAGGAAAATGTAGACTTTGTTTTTTCGGCATTAAATCGAAAAGAAATGAAATCAGGAAAAGAGGAAATATTACCATCGTATAACTTGAATATGGAGAAAGATAAGCTTGGCAAGCTTTTGGCATTTAATTGTGTAAGTACACAAACAATATTAGTAAAAAGAGATGTGTGTGAAAAGTGCAAGTTTGATATTGATCTTCCAAGATTTCAAGATTGGGATTTCGCAATTCAAATTTTAAAAAGTGGATTTTCAGTGTATTATATTGATGAACCCTTGGTTGAGTGTTTGGTTTTAAATGACAGTATCACTTCGAACGGTGAAAAAGGGAAAAACGCACTTTGTATTTTTGATAAAAAATATAAAAATGACTATATTAGAAACAAAGAATCCGGGAAAGAATTTTATTTTCGAGCAGCTGTTATGATGGAAAAAATGGGGTATAATGGAAAAAAATATTTCCGAAAAGCATATGCAGCAGAAAAAGGATTAGGAATGTATATTAGATATTTAATGTCCGCAATAAGAATTTACAGACCGATTAATAAGATATTTGATAGAATAATTAATGGTATTTAAATAGTTACAGGAGAAAATTATGGTAAAAGTAAGCATTATTATGCCAGTTTATAATTCGGAAAAATTTTTGAAAAAGGCAGTGGATAGTGTTTTGAATCAAAAATTCGAAGACTTTGAACTGATATTGGTTGACGATGGAAGTCCGGATGCCAGTGGAAGTATTTGTGATGAATTTGCTGAAAAAGATTCGCGAGTAAAGGTAATTCATAAAAAGAATGGTGGTATTTGTTCAGCAAGAAATGCTGGATTGAAAATCGCAAAAGGTGAGTATGTCGGTTTTTGTGATAATGATGATCTGTATTTACCGGATTTGATTGAAGATAACTATAGGCTGGCAAAAGAAAATGATGTCGATTTAATGCGCTATGCAAAGATTAAAAGACTGGAAAAAGATGATGGACGTGTCTGGGAAATCCATGCAAAAATTCAGGATATGTTTATTGAAAAAAAAGACTTTGCTAAACATTACCAAAATATAAGAAGAGAAGATACTATATGGACGGCTTTTTATCGGCGAGAAATTATAGAAAAATATAATATAATGTTTGATGAACGGTTTAAGTATGGATCTGAGGATCTTAATTTTAATCTACAATTTTTATTACATTGTGAAAAATTAGGATTTAACTCTAAAGAATATTATTCTTGGACACAAAGAGAAAGCCATAGTACATCCAGAAAATTCCAGAGAGATTATCTGAAAAAAAATTTCATTAATATGAATTTAGAATACAGGTTTATGAATGAGTGCTGCGAAGACAGAGTTGACAATGTGATGAAAAATACATTTTTGATAAATTCATATGTATATCCACTTGTAGATTATATGGCAATTACTTCTTGCGATATGAGTTTAAATGAGAAGAAAGCATATCTTGATCATGTGCGGAATCACAAATTGTTCGACAAGCAAGTTAAAAAAAGTACTTTGAAAACAGTAAAAAGTAATAATATTAGAGTGTATATTACGATGAAATTATTTTATGAGAAAAGGTTTAGAAGTCTGATTTTTTTACTGAATTATGGAACTGTTATTTTAGGAAAGTTTAGATTTAAAAAATGATATTTTAGAAAAGAGAAGAAAATGTACGGAGAATATGAATCAGAAACATTAGAAAAATTACATAATGCTGAATTATCTATGCTGAAAGACTTCGCAAAATTATGTGATGATAATAATATTGGATATTTTGCAATTTCAGGTACTGCGATAGGTGCTGTGAGACATAAGGGGTTTATACCGTGGGATGATGATATTGATGTGGCTCTTCTTAGAAAAGATTACGAACGATTCGTGAAAGCAATGAGTAAGGATAAAGAGTTTAATGAAAAATATGAACTCTGGGGACCAGATAGATTACATAAATACTATAATCTTCAGCCTACATTAATGATAAAAAATACTGTTTTTATAAATGAAAATGCATATGCAGGCGGATATAGACCGGGAATTTTAATGGATCTTTTTATATATGATAGTATTCCGGAAAAGGGAAAAGAAGCTGACAAAATTATAAAAAAGTGCAGATTATATAAAATGTTATATATAATCAGAAATGTGAATCATTTTAAACTGTTAAAAGGAAAGTCGTCAATACAAAAAGTGAAAAATATTATTAGCGGATTTTTGAGAATCTTTTTGAGAATATTTCCTAAAAGTGATGAAGTGTTGTATAAGCGGTTTATGATGTATGCAACAGCATATCGCGGGAAAACAGACAGATATACATGCTTATTTGATCCGGGATCAGATATTATGGATATACATAAAAGTAAATCTTATCCAACTGTAAAAATACCATTTGAAGACATGGAAATTCGAGTGGTGAAGAATTATGATGAACAATTAAGGCAACATATGGGAAATTATATGGAAATTCCACCATTAGAGAAAAGAACAAATCATTGTCCGGTAGAATTGAAATTTGGAGATGTATAATGAAAAAAAAGTATAAAGAATATGATGATATAACTTTAAAAAAAATACAAAGCGTTGAAATGGAAATCTTAAAAGATTTTATGGATATTTGCGACAGAAACGGATTGGATTATTTTGGAATTGCCGGAACTGGAATAGGGGCTTTGAGACATGGAGGGTTCATACCATGGGATGATGATATCGATGTGGCAATGCCAAGGGATGATTTTGAAAAACTACTGGATTTAGTGGAAGAAGAAATGGGAGATAAGTATTTGATTATGAATACAGAAAGATATCCCAATTATCCGCTGATGACGACAAGAATGACAATGCGTGGAACAAAATTCAAAGAAGAGGCTTTGAAAAATATAGATGCACCTTTGGGAATTTTTTTGGACTTATATCCATTGGATAAAGTGAGTGATAATCCAAAAGAGGTGAGAAAACAGGCAAGGGATGCCTGGTTTTGGAGTAAAGTGTTGATTCTTAGAAGTATTCCGTTTCCGATGCTTGGATTTTCAGGAGCAAAAGCAAAAATCATACATGCTATATGTGGGATGATTCATTTGATATTAAAAATTTGTCGAGTGCCAAAAACGTGGATATATAAGAAAGCCTATGAAGCAGAAACAAGGAGTAATCACTATGAAAAAACAAAGAATTTAGATTTCTATTGTGATACAACACCATATATGAATTTATACGCAGTAAAGGATATTTATCCCTTATGTAAAATGAAATTTGAAGATGTGAAATTGAATTTTCCTAATAATTTAGATAATAACTTGACGGCAATGTATGGAGATTATATGCAGTTGCCGCCGGAAGAAAAAAGAAAAAATCATTATCCGTATGAATTGAAGTTTTTGGAGGATGAATAAAAATGATTAATTTTACAGTTGGTCCAGTTCAGGCAAGTGATGAAGTGAGAAAGATAGGTCAGGAACAAGTACCTTATTTTAGAACACCTGAATTTTCAAAATTAATGCTTGAAAATGAAGAAATGATGAAAGAATTTTCAAAAGCAGATGAAAAATCAAAAGTAGTGTTTATTACAGGATCAGGGACGGCTGCAATGGAAGCAGTCATTATGAATACATTAACAGAGAAAGACAAGGCGTTGATTGTTAATGGAGGAAGTTTTGGGCAAAGATTTGTTGAACTGTGTGAATTACATGAAATACCATATTCGGAAATAAAGCTTGAAACAGGAAAAACACTGACAAGCACAGAATTGGAAAAATATAATTGTAAAGAATATTCTGCATTTATAGTAAATGTGCATGAAACATCGACAGGTGTATATTATGATATGGATATGATCAGTGAATTTTGCAAAAGAAATAAGTTGTTCTTGATTGTAGACGCAATAAGTTCATTCCTTGCGGATCCATTTGATATGAAAAAATTAAATGTGGATGTTATGATTACCGGATCTCAAAAAGCATTGGCTTGCCCGCCGGGGATTTCTATTATCGTGATGTCAGAAAATGCTATTAAAAGAGTGGAGCAGATCAATGCTAAATGTTTGTACCTAAATTTAAAGGCTGCATTGAAGAATGCAGAAAGGGGACAGACTCCTTTTACACCTGCAGTGGGAATTTTGAGGCAAATTAATTGTCGATTAAAAGAAATAAAAAAAGAAGGCGGCGTTCAAAAAGAAACCGAAAAAATATCCAAAATAGCGGAAGATTTCAGAAGCAAAATTCAGCAACTTCCTTTTGAAATTGTATCAGATAATATGTCTAATGCTGTGACACCATTACATCCTACATCGGCTTCTGCATATGATATTTTTATGATGCTTAAAGATGAATATGGCATTTGGGTTTGTCCGAATGGAGGAAAGCTTAAAGATGATGTTTTTAGAGTTGGGCATATAGGAAATCTTTCTGTTGAAGATAATAATAAATTAATTGAAGCGTTGAAAGATATGCAGGACAGGGGCTTAATTTAAAAAATTGAGGAGGACTTTACAATGAAAAAAGTAATTACGTATGGTACCTATGATTTGTTGCATTATGGTCATATCAGATTGTTAGAGAGGGCAAAAGCACTGGGTGATTACTTAATCGTTGGGGTTACAGCAGATGATTTTGATAAAAACAGGGGGAAAATTAATGTACAGCAATCTCTCATGGAAAGAGTGGAGGCTGTAAGGAATACAGGACTTGCAGATGAAATCATTATAGAAGAATATGAAGGGCAGAAAATAGATGATATCCGGAAGTATAATATTGATATATTTACTGTAGGAGATGACTGGGTAGGCAAGTTTGATTATTTGAAAGAATATTGTCAAGTGATTTATCTGAAAAGAACAAAAGGTGTTTCAAGTAGTGAACTGCGTCAAGAAAAAAGAAATTTAAGGCTCGGTCTGGTAGGAGAATCGACAATTTTAAAGAAAATTATAAAAGAAAGTGCATTTGTAAACGGATTGACGATTTCAGGAGCCTTTTCAGAAAAGCAAGAAGTGTTGAAAGATTTTTTTGAAGATATTCCTGTTTATGATAAATATGAGGAATTATTACAGAAATCGGATGCAATATATCTTATTACAAGTCCAATACATCATTATGAAGATATTAAAACAGCACTAGAAATGAAAAAACATGTATTATGTGAGTCACCGATTGCTTTATCTGAAAAACAGTGTCAGAAATTGTTTGAGTTGGCAAGAAAAAATACATGTATCTTGATGGATGCAATAAAGACTGCGTATTCAACAGCATATCATAGAATGCTTTTATTGGTGAAAACAGGTGTTATAGGTGAACCTAAATGTATAGATGCAACTTGTACAAGTATAAAGAAATTTGATGAAACTGAAGCAAAATATGCATGGAATAGTATAAGTGCTTGGGGTCCGACAGCACTACTTCCTGTTTTTCAAATATTTGGTATAGAGTATAAGAAAAAAAATATTTTAACATGTATTGAATCTCAGAAATATCATTATGATTCATTTACAAAGATTGATTTTTACTATTCGAATTCTGCAGCTACAATAAAAGTTGGACAAGGAGTAAAATCGGAAGGTGAATTAGTGATTTCTGGAACAAAAGGGTATATATATGTACCGGCACCATGGTGGAAAACGGAGTATTTTGAAGTCAGATATGAAAGACCTGAAAATAATAGAAGATACTATTTTCAATTAGATGGGGAAGGAATCCGTTATGAATTGGTTGCTTTCGTAAGAGCAATTGAATTAGGAACATCACTTGCAAATGTAGATGAAAATGTATCATGTGCAATTGCAGATATTATGGATAAATTTATGAGTGATGATGTAATTAGAATAAATTAGTCTATAGAAAGGATAAATGAAATGAATTATGCATTGATATTTGCCGGAGGATGTGGAAGACGTATGAATTCGAAATCCAGACCTAAACAATTTTTAGAATTGCACGGTAAAGAAATTATTATATATACTATAGAACATTTTGAAAAGCATCCTGATATAGAGGGAATCGTGGTAGTGTGTATAAAGGAATGGATAGACTATCTAAAAAGAATACTGGATAAAAATGGAATAAAAAAAGTTAAATGGATTGTTCCAGGAGGAGAAACAGGACAAGATTCAATTTATAATGGATTAAAAGTATTGCATGATAATTGTAAGAATGAGGATATTGTCTTAATACATGATGGGGTGAGACCGTTAATAGATGAACAATTAATTACTGAAAATATTAAGTCTGTTAAAAATCATGGATCGGCTATAACGGTTGCGCCGGTTATTGAGACGGTAATGCTTGCAGATGACGATAAAGTATATAAGAGTGTTGAAAGAAGTAAATGCAATATGGCAAAAGCGCCGCAAGGCTTTTTTTTGAAAGATATCTATGCGGCTCATGAAAAAGCACGGGCAGAAGGAATACATGATAAAATTGATTCGGCAACAATGATGAGTGATTATGGTCATTCGCTTTATACTGTAAAGTGTGGTTATGAGAATATAAAAATCACAACACCGTCGGATTATTTTACGTTTAGAGCTTTGATTGATGCAAAAGAAAATTCGCAGATATTTGGAATATAAAGGAGAAAAGTAAAATGAATCATATTTTACAGGAAGATATAGAATATATTGCAATGTCCAAAAGTATAGAGTGGAAAGAACTGGAGAATAAAAGTGTTTTGGTGACGGGAGCTACAGGATTAATTGGTTCTCAAATTATCATGGCGCTTGATGAGCATAATAAAAGTAACAAAAATCCAATTACAATATATGCATATGCTCGTAATGAGGAAAAAGCAAGAAAGAAATTTGAAGATTGTACAACGTATGTAAAAATTGTCATTGGGGATATTTGTGATGATATAAAAATAGACAAACCAATAGATTATATTATTCATGGAGCAAGCATAACAGGTTCGAAACAATTTGTTGACTGTCCTGTAGAAACGATAATGACGGGAATAGAGGGAACAAAAAATATTTTGGAATTTGCAAGGGAAAAACAAATAAAAGGAATGGTTTATTTGTCTTCTCTAGAAGTTTATGGAGTGACAGATTTTTCATTAAAAAGTGTAAAAGAAGACCAGTATGGATATATCGAACAATTATCTCCAAGAAGTAGTTATTCAGAAGGAAAACGTATGATAGAGTGTATGTGCGTATCATATGGAAGCGAATACGGTGTCCCAGTCAAAATTGTGAGATTATCTCAAACGTTTGGACCGGGAGTATCTTATGAGGATGGTAGGGTTTTTGCACAATTTGCCAGAGCTGCAATAGAAAATAAGAATATTGTGTTAAAGACCAAAGGAGAAACATATAGAAATTATTGTTATACAAGAGATGCTGTAATTGGAATTTTGTGTGTATTATTAAAGGGAGAAAAGAGAGAAGCTTATAATATTGCGAATGAAGAGACGGGAATTAGCATTTGTGATATGGCTCGGCTTGTTGCGGAGGATATAAAAAAAAGAAAGATAAAAGTTATTTTTGATATAGATGACGATATAGAAAAATTGGGTTATGCACCAACAATAAAAATTGCTCTTAATACGAAAAAAGTACAGAAATTAGGCTGGAAAGCAGAAATTGGATTAAAAGAAGCATATAACCGTATGATTGAATATATGAAAGATACGAAAGGAGAAAAATATTGAACTTATTGATTATTATTCCAGCGTATAATGAGGCTGAAAATATAGAGAGAGTAGTAAACAATTTAATAGAAAATTATCCACAATATGATTATGTGGTGGTAAATGATGGATCAAGTGATGATACAAGAAAAATTTGTGCTAAAAAAGGGTATAATTTTTTAGATTTACCGATTAATGTGGGACTTGCAGGAGCAATAAGAGCTGGAATAAGATATGCGAATTATCATGGGTATGATTACGCAGTTCAAATTGATGGTGACGGACAGCATGATCCTAAATATATTAAGGATATGCTTGAAAAAATGAGAAGTGCACAAGCTGATATAATTATTGGTTCGAGATTTAAAGAAAAAAAGAAACCTCATTCTATGAGAATGCTAGGAAGCAGGATTATTTCCGGAGCAATAAAGTTAACAACTGGAGGAAAAAAAATAGAAGATGTAACATCTGGAATGCGCTTGTTTAATAAGCGCATGATAAAAAATTTTGGATATAACATGCATTATAGTCCAGAACCAGATACGATTGCTTATTTGCTGAATTGTGGAATAAAGATAGAAGAAATCCAAGTAGAAATGTATGAAAGAATAGCTGGGACAAGCTATTTGAATTTGAAAAATTCTGTATGGTATATGTTGAAAATGTTGTTTTCAATATTGGTATTTCAATGGGTTCGTAGCAGGGAGGTGAAATAATGACAACAACTTTGAGATTTTTCCTGGTTATAGCATCATTGCTTACCGTTATTTGGATATTGAGAAAAATACGAAAAATGAAAGTTAAAATGGAAGATGCTATTTTTTGGCTAGTTTTTAGTGCGTTGATCATTGTTTTAGCAATTTTCCCGGAGATATCTTATTGGCTAAGCAAACTTTTAGGAATTGAATCACCGGCAAATTTAGTGTTCTTATTTGTAATATGTTTATTATTAGAAAAGATATTTACGTTATCAATTATTACATCACAATTAGAAGAAAAAGTTTCAATTTTATCGGCAGAAGTTGCTTTAAGATCACAGGACGATAAAAAGCGAATTAATGAAGTAAAAGAAAAGATAAATGGAGAAGAGCTAAATGAAGAGTAGATATATTCCTTCACATATGTTTGTAGTCTGTGCATACAAAGAAAGTCCATATTTAGAAAGTTGTATAAAATCAGTATTGAATCAAAGTGTAAAAACAAAGGTGGCTATATCAACAGGTACACCTAATGATTATATTAGAAAAATTGCGGAAAAGTATCAGTTACCGCTTTGGGTAAATGAAAAAAAATCAAGTATTGCGAATGATTGGAATTATGCAATTAGTTGTGCTGATACAGAATTAGTTACACTTGCGCATCAGGATGATATATATGAAAAAAATTATCTGAAATGTATTTTTGAAGGGTATCAGAGAGCAAAAGATCCGATTATTTTATTTACCGATTATGGGGAATTGCGAAATAATAAAAAAGTGATAAAAAATAAACTCTTGGTAATAAAACGAATATTATTGTTTGCATTAAGGTGTCCTAAAATGTGGAATAGTATTTTTGTGAGACGGAGAATTTTGTCCTTGGGATCGGCAATATGCTGTCCAGCAGTTACGCTGAATAAAGAAATGATAGAAGAGCCTTTGTTTGAGGACAATATGAAAAGTAATATAGACTGGCAGGCATGGGAAAAGTTATCGAGAAAAAAGGGGGCATTTGTGTATATACCGAAAAAAGAAATGTTACATCGCATACATGAAGAATCAACGACATCAAAAATACTGGAAGATTGTGAAAGAAAAAGTGAAGATTTGATAATGTTTCGTAAGTTTTGGCCAGAGGTTATTGCAAAAAAGATAGAACGAATTTATCAAAAAAGTGAAAAATCTAATGAAGTTAAATGATAATAAATAGCTTGTAAAATTATTTTACGTATTTGAAGAGAAAAGGATAAAAAAGTTTTATGAAAAGTTATATGCAAAAATGGAAAAGATTAGTCGTAATATTATTGTGTTCAATAATGTTCGGATTCGGAATAATGATAGCTATTTCAGGGATACATTATGCAAAAGTAGGAAATCATAAAGGAAAATATGCAATAAAAACTTCGAATGTTAAAATGAAATCCAATGCTGAAGGAGAAAAAGTAATAAAAACAATTACTATAAAAATGCCAAGGCAGTATGTTGATAAATTCGTTTTTGAATATCAGAGTGAAGATTTCTCAAATTTCAATATAGAAGTAGATAAAAAGAATATATATGGTGTGACGGAAAATGAAACAATCCAAGATGAATTTATGGAAGGATTACCAAGATCTGTAGTAAACATAAATGGAAAAATTTCTAATATAAAAATAACATATATTGATCAGGAGAAACCAGTTAGTATAAATAATTTTAGTATTGACAATTCTTTTAAGATGAATCCATTAATATGGATTTTTTGTACATCAATTACATTTATATTAATGTTTTTGATTGTGTTTAGAAAAGAAAATGCAAGAAATGAGGGGATAGCTGCATTTGTATGCATCTTTGTGTCGAGCAGTTGCCTACTTATATTGAGTCCATTTTATATAAATGGCTGGGATGAGCAAATTCATTATACGACAGCATATGAATTGGGCGTGACTAAGGAGGGCGAGCATGCAACACGAGCTCAAGACTATATGTATGTTAATGCTCCGAAAATTAATAATGTGACCTATAACACAAATGAAAGCATAGAAGAGCGCTTAGATATGATGCGCCTTATGGGAAGAAGACAATTCGAACAGGGAGCAGTGACAGACAATTACACAATTCAATTATCTAGTGTAGGATATGTATTACAGGCACTAGGATTGAAAATAGGAAATATGTTACATTTGACAGATTATATTTGTTGGATACTTGGAAAATTTATGAATGTTTTATTATATGCAGTTGTTATGGGAATAGCAGTGCATATAGTGCCTGTTGGAAAAAGACTTTTAATGGTGATAGCAATGTTACCGATAATGATATTTCAAAGCACAACGTATACGTATGATGTAACAGTAATAGCATTTCTTACTTTAGCAACGTGTATTTTTGTTCGAGAATTTTTTTATAAAAATCAAAAATTTAAATATAAATGGAGAGTTGCATTTTTTGCTTCGATGTTTTTAGGATGTTTGCCAAAAGCGGTGTATGCGCCTCTTATATTATGTATGTTACTTTTGGGAGAAGAAAAATTTTATTCTAAAAAAGATAAATGGATTTTTAAATTAGCTATTGTTATAGGCGGAATATTTTTAGCATGTTCTTTTATGTTACCGACATTAATAAAACCGGCCCAAGGTGGGGATTCTAGAGGTGGCAATACGAGTACGGCAAGTCAAATTGAATATGTATTAGGACAACCATTTGCTTATACAGTTGTTTTGCTGAAAAACATTATAATATCACTGCCGGATTATATAATGGGAAATAGCCTCTTATGTAATTGGGCATATTTGGGAAAGGGAACGATGACATACTGTTCGAGTGCTTTATTAGCAGGAGTTACTTTGTCGGATTCTTATGTGGACTCAGGCATTGAAAAAAAAGTTTATTCATTAAAAATGAGAATAGCAATGATGATACAGTATGGTATGGCTGTTGTATTGATCTGGACAGCTTTATACTTATCGTTTACAGAAGTTGGAAAGAGTGTTATTAGTGGTGTACAGGCAAGATATTATTTACCATTTATTTTTGGAGTTTATTTGTGCTTTCAGACAGATAAGATATCTAATAATATAAAAAAAGAAGTATATCAAATGATAGTTATGATTATAAGCGTTACATTGTTGTTTATTCAAATATTAAATTTGGTATTATTACCAAAATGTTTATAATTATATGCAATTACAATAATAGGAGGAAACTAGAATGTATAATGAATTTGAAGTTGTACAATGTAGGTTTCATATGAAAAAGAAGAATACACTTATTATTAAAGGGTATTTCGAAGAAGGAAGTAAAAAACATAATTCATTAAGAGTTTTGCTTGATCATGAAGAATTGCAAGTAAGTATCAATGAAGAAATCAATCAGGGAATTGCACTTTCTTTAGAGACAGGAACTAACCGTTCAAAATACATTTATGAATTGCAGGTGGAATTGCCGGAAAACTGGGAAGAAGGACAAAAAGTCAGAGTTATCAATTGTTTAAAAGAAAAAGAAGAGGAAGTATACAAAATTCCTGTAAGCAAGCTTGTAAAAAAGAAGAAACGTATAGAAAAATACGTAGAATGTGAAAAAGTCAGTGAAAAAGGCTTTCTCATAAAGGGGTGGTGCATCGTAAATGGCAATGTGACCATTACTGTAAAAGATGAAAAGAAAAATATTCTCCCGGTAAAGATAAAAGAAAGAAAAAGAGTAGATGTCTTTAATCAGTATCCGGAATGTACGGAAGATGATGTATATGGTTTTGAAATTATATATAAAGGGAATGTACCAAAAGTTGTTTATGTTTGCTTAGAAGAAGGCGACAAAACAGCAAAATATGGTGTCACACTTAAAGCGTCTGTCGTAAAAAAAGGTGTAAATAAGGTAAAACATTATAAAGATAAAGGCATGATTTATCTGAAAAAATACGGGATAAAAGACGTTTGTGAGCGAATTGAAATGAAATTATCCCGTAAAAATCATGAAATGTATGAATACTGGAGAAGGTTGTATGTTCCGACGAAAAAACAGTTGAAAGAGCAGAGCGAGCAAGCGTTTGAAATAGAACCTAAAATTTCTATTGTTGTACCATTATATAAAACGAATCATAGATTTTTAAAGGAAATGATTGATTCGGTAAAAGGTCAGAGCTATTCTAATTGGGAACTTTGCCTTTCAGATGGAAGTGGGAATCCATCACCATTAAAGGATATTTTGACAAAATATGAGAATGAAGATAAGCGGATAAAGGTAATTCGTAACGATTTTCCATTGCAGATATCTGATAATACAAATAAAGCATTAGAGTTAGTGGCAGGAGATTGGATTGCATTCATGGATCATGATGATTTGCTGACACCAGATGCATTTTACGAATGTGTGAAGGCGATTAATCAGAATGAAGATGTGGATATGATTTATACAGATGAGGATAAGATTTCTATGGATGGGAAAACTTATTTCCAGCCACATTTTAAATCAGATTTTAACATCGACATGTTAAGAGGAACAAATTATTTTTGTCATTTAACTGTGGTAAAAAAAGGATTGTATGAAAAAGCGGGAAATCTGAATGGAGAATTTGACGGAGCTCAGGATTATGATTTTGTTTTAAGATGTGTAGAACATGCTAAAAATGTTGTACATATTCCTAAAGTTTTGTATCATTGGAGAGCACATAAAGATTCGACAGCAGAGAATCCGGAAAGTAAATTATACGCATTTGAAGCAGGAGCAAGAGCTGTTCAGGCTCATTATGACAGGATTGGTATACACGCAGAAGTGGAATCGACAAAATATCTTGGAATTTACAGAAGTAAGTATCAGTTACAAGAAAAACCATTAATATCAATTATCATTCCGAACAAAGATCATATTGAAGATTTGGACAAGTGTATCACTTCAATTGAAAAGAAATCGACGTATAAGAATGTGGAATATATTATCGTTGAGAACAACAGTGAAGAAGAACGCACTTTTGAATATTATAAAAAACTGGAAGCAGAGAATCCAAAAGTAAGAGTGGTTAAGTGGAAAAAAGAATTCAATTATTCAGCTATTAATAATTTTGGTGTTACGTTTGCGCAAGGTGATTATTATCTGTTTTTGAATAATGATACGGAGATTATAAATGAGAATTGTCTGGAAGAGATGATGGGATATTGTCTGAGAAATGATGTAGGAGCTGTAGGAGCACGACTTTATTATGAAGATGGAACCATTCAGCATGCGGAAGTTATCGTTGGATTGCAGGGCGTTGCAGGACATGTATCTACAGGATTGCCTCATGATACGCCTGGATATTTCGGACGAGCAATTATTGCACATGATTGTAGTGCAGTTACGGCAGCATGTATGTTAGTGAAAAAAACAGCATTTGAAAAAGTGGATGGATTTGATACAGGTCTGGCCGTGGCATTCAATGATATTGATTTTTGCTTAAAAATCCGTGAGGCTGGTTATCTTATTGTGTATAATCCTTATGCTGAGTTATATCATTATGAATCAAAATCCAGAGGAATGGAAGACAATGAGAAAAAGGTAAAACGTTTCAGGAGTGAAATTAAAAGATTCCATGAAAAGTGGTTTGACATTCTTTATAATGGAGATCCATATTATAATCCAAATTTGACATTGTTGGAGAATAATTTTAATTTAAGACATCCATGTAACAAGAAGGGATAATTTTGATATCTTCATACTTTTAACGGTAAATAGATTGAAATACAACAGAAAAGTGATGTATAGTATAGTAGCAGTATCCTAGGATACTGCTACTATACGTTTACAAGCGAGGTACATCATGTGCTCTAAAATAAAAAGAATCATTACGAAGGTAAAAAAAGAGGGAATCGTAAAACCAATAGAACGCCGCATTAGGAATCAGCAACGACAAAAAGAAGAACTAAAAATCATTCGAAAGTACCATCTGATTGAGGATGACGAACGTAAAAGACAAAGAGAAGAAGTATTTGATCAAAATATAAAGATAAGCGTGATTACACCATTATACAATACACCAGAAAACTATCTGATCCAGTTAATAGAATCGGTGCTTAATCAGACATATACCAACTGGGAACTGTGTCTTGCCGATGGCAGTGATGCAGAACACGCAGTTGTTGGAACGATCTGTCAACAGTATGCAGAAAAGGATGCAAGAATTGTTTACAGAAAACTGGATAAGAATGAAGGAATTGTAGGGAATACAAACAGAGCTATCCACTATGCCACAGGTGACTATCTGGGACTGCTGGATCATGATGATATCCTGCATGAATCAGCGTTATATGAATGTGCAAAAAGGATTCGGGATGGTGCAGATTTCATATTCACAGATGAGATGAAATTCAGAGAATCCATTGAAGATTCAAGTGATATTGTATGCAAATCAGGTTTTGGAAAAGATGAATTAAGATCGCATAATTATATCTGTCATTTTGTTGTGTTTGCGAGAAAGTTATTGGATGGAATGTCAGAGTTGTATAGAAAGGAATGTGAAGGCAGCCAGGATTACGATATGGTATTGCGCCTGACTGAAAAAGCCGAGAAAATTGTGCATGTTCCGAAAATCCTTTATTATTGGCGTGTACATGCCGGATCTGTGTCAATGGATTTATCTGTAAAACAATATGCAGTAGATGCAGCAAAAAAGGCAATCAGTAACCATCTGGAGCGAACGAAAGAATATGGACAGGTAGAGTGTAATCTGCCATATCAGACAATTTACAGGATCAAATATGATCTGGAAAATACTCCGGTAGTAAGTATATATATATGGGAGAATGGACAGGAAGATATAGGCGGTTATATTGATAAGCTGTTAAAGAAAACACATTACAGACCGTTAGAAATAATCTGTGACTGTAAAGAAGTAAAAAATGTGGCTGATCCAAATGTGAAGATTATCTGTCATCCGCAGAATGATGAAGAGAATAGTTATGAGTGGATGAAAAAAACAAGAAAGCATTCAACCGGGAAATATCACATCTGTCTTAGCGGATATTGTATGCCTGTCTCAGAAGACTGGGTTGAAGAAATGCTGATGTATGCACAAAGACCGGATGTCGGTGTTGTGTCTGCAAATATCTGGAATGGTCAGAATCAAAGCTATTTTGCCGGCGGCGTACTGGATCGGGATTCAGCAACCGGAATACATGTGATTAATTCTGGAATAGATAAGAATGACCAGGGATATGAAGCGGATATGCGTCATGTGAGAAATATGACCACGGCATCAAGAATCTGTATGATGATATCGGAAGGAACTTTCGAAAAAGCAGGGGAGTTTGAACCAGAGATGAAAGACTGTGCAGATATAGACCTGTGCTTAAATTGTGTGAAAAATGGTCTTTGGAATGTATGGGCATGTTTTGCAGAGGTTAACTATTATGGAGAAAATAAGATAGAAGAATACTGGAAGCAAAATGATCCATTTAAGAAAAAATGGGAAAAAGAGATAGATTCCGGAGATGAATTTTATCATCCGTTGTTGAAAGCATTAAAAAAGATATAGGGGAAAATATGAGTACGACAAGTTTGACAAAAAAGGTATTTCATACAATACAGGAAGATGGTATTGGTGGATGTGTAAAGAAAACAAATGGATATATAAAAAAGCAGATAAAGAAAAGACGACGTGTAGAAAAAGTATATAAAGATGTATTATTTATCAGCGGCTGTAATGAAAATCTTCCGCATCCGTGGCGATACCGGGTAAAACATCAGAGAGAACAGCTGGAAGCTATGAATTACACGACAGATGAGGTGTATTTTCCGGAACTGGAACTGGATGCGATTCGTTATTACAGGAGCTTTGTGTTCTTTAGATGTCCGGAGACAGAGGCAATCAAAGAATTTGTGGCGTTGGCAAAATACTTGAATAAGACAGTAGTATATGATATTGATGATCTGGTTGTTGATACAAAATATACAGACCAGATTAAATATGTCGCAGCGCTACCGACAGAAGAAAAACAAGCCTATGATGCCAATGTGATGAGTATGCAGAGTATGCTGAAAAGCTGTGATTATGCTACAACGACCACGAACTGTCTGAAAAATGAACTGGAGAATTACTGTCCTAAGGTATATATTAACCGTAATGTAGCATCAGAAGAGATGATTCTGCTATCGGAACAGGCATTAAAGAATAAGCCTGACAATAAAAAGGTGGTTAAGATGGGATATTTCAGTGGAAGTATCACACATAATGCAGATGTGGAGTTGCTCCTGCCGGTAATCATAACGATCATGAACGATTATGAAAATGTAGAATTGTATCTGATGGGGGAAGTAGATCTGCCGGATGAATTAAAGGTCTTTGAAGCAAGAGTAAAAAAACTGCCATTTAGTGACTGGAGGAAACTGCCTGAGATCATAGCTGAAATGGATATTAATCTTGCACCGTTGGAAAATACCATTTTTAATGAAGCAAAATCAGAAAACAAATGGATGGAAGCGGCTCTGGTTAAGACCGTTACCGTTGCCAGTGATGTGGGAGCATTTCATGATTGTGTGGAAGATGAGATTACAGGCATTTTATGCAGAGATGCAAAAGAATGGGAAGATGCATTAAGGAAAGTCATTGAAGATTCAGAATATCGGAAGAAGATAGTGGAAAATGCTTATCTGAAATGCAAAGAAAATTATACGACATTCAGAACGGGATTACGTCTGGCAAAATTGTATGAAGAAGAAAAAAGTACGAATTATGTATTCGTACTGCCGGGATTAGAAATCAGCGGTGGTATCAAAGTTGCATTACGACATGCGGCGATGCTGCAAAAAAAAGGGAACGAAGTATCTATATTTACATTAGACAGTAATGAAAAATGGTGTGAATTCGAAGACTGTAGATTCCCGGTGATCAATCTGGAAGATACAACGATTGCGGGTAAGATCGATCATATGATCGCTACCATGTGGACAACGGTGAAAGTAGTAGAAGAGTATCCGTATGCGGTGAACAAATATTACCTGGTTCAAAATTATGAAGCGGGCTTTTATAAAGAGACAGATCCGTTGCGTATACAGGCGAATCAGTCTTACAGACCTTCGGCAGAAGTGAAATTTATCACAATATCAAAATGGTGTCAGAAGTGGCTGGAAGAAGAGTTCGGACAAATGTCAGTGTATGCACCGAACGGACTGGAAATAGAAAGATTTCCAGAGCATAAAAGAAGTCTGGATGGGAAAATCCGGATTCTTGTAGAAGGAGACTGCGCGGTTGATTATAAAAATGTCGATGAATCGTTTGAAATCATCGATGCGTTAGATCCGGAAAAGTATGAAGTATGGTATATGTCCTATAATGCAGAGCCAAAAGAAACATACCGAGTGGATAAATTCTTTAACAGAGTTCCATATGAGAAGGTTCCGGAGATCTATGCGCAATGTGATATTCTGATAAAGACCAGTCTGTTAGAAAGCTTCTCCTACCCGCCGCTGGAGATGATGGCAACCGGTGGATATGTGCTTGCGGTTCCGAATGGAGGAAATGTAGAATATCTGAAAGATAATGAAAACTGTCTGTTGTATAAGGCAGGAGATATCAGTCAGGCCTGTGAAAAGATTGAAAATCTAATCGCTTCAGAAGAATTGCAGCAGAAGTTATATCTGAATGGTCTTAAGACCGCAAAAGAAAGAGCATGGGAAAATGTAACAGATGAAATTCTGGAGATGTACGGCGCAAATTAGAAGCGAGACTTGTCTAACAGACGAAGAAATGCTATACTTAATAAGATTGTTCAATTATAACCAATAAAATCGGAGGAAGAATCGTGACAACGTATGTACAAAATTTTTTGAAATTTCAACCATTGTTGAAAGAATTGATAGCACGAGATATCAAGGTTAAATATAGAAAATCAGTATTGGGTGTTTTATGGACATTGCTGAATCCGTTATTTATGATGATCGTTCTGTCGGTAGTATTTTCGAATCTTTTTAAATTTGATGTAGAATATTTTCCAGTATATCTGTTGAGTGGACAGCTGATTTTCAACTTTTATTCGGAAGTAACAACCTGTTCTATGTCAGCAATTATTGACAATGGACCGCTGATCAAAAAGGTATATGTACCAAAATATTTATTCATTCTGGCAAGAACATTTTCAAGTACTATAAATCTGCTGGCATCATTTACAGCTTTGATTGTTGTTATGCTGGCCATGCGTGTGGAACTGCATTATACAGTATTACTGGTATGGATTCCATTGGCATTTATTGTAGCGTTTTCACTGGGAGTGGGATTGCTGTTATCAGCGATTGCTGTAAAATTCAGAGATATTATGCATCTGTATTCCGTATTTGTTACAGCACTGATGTATCTGACACCGGTAATCTATCCGATGTCAATCTTACCGGAGTGGTTAAAACCGATTGTATTACTCAATCCACTGACGAATATATTGCAGATGTTCCGCGGTGTAATGATGTATAATTCTTTACCGGGAATAAAATCTATCCTGATAGCTGCAGTGGAATGTGTAGTAATGCTTGTGATTGGATTGTATGTATTTTATAAACGACAGGATAGTTTTATTTTGGATATATAAGGAGAAGATATATGGATAATCAGGAGATTATTAGTGTAGAGCATGTCTCAATGCGGTTCAGCCTTGCATCGGAGAAAGTGACAAGTTTTAAAGAATATGTAATTAAGACTGCGAAAAAGCAGCTTTCATACGGAGAGTTCTGGGCTTTGAAAGATGTAAGCTTCAGTGTGAATAAGGGTGATGCATTAGGATTGATCGGATTGAACGGTAGTGGAAAGAGTACAATGCTTAAGGTCATTGCCGGTGTTTTGAAACCGACAAAAGGCAGTGTGACAGTCAGAGGATCCGTAGCGCCGCTGATCGAGCTGGGAGCAGGTTTTGATTATGATCTGACTGCAGAAGAGAATGTATATCTGAATGGTGCTCTTTTGGGATATCCAAGAGCGGAAATGGAAAAACATTATAATGATATCGTGGAATTTTCGGAATTACATGATTTTATGAATGTTCCGGTGAAGAACTTTTCGTCAGGAATGATCTCACGACTGGCATTTTCGATTGCAACGATAGGAATACCGGATATTCTGATCGTAGACGAAGTGTTATCGGTAGGTGATTTCAGATTCCAGGAAAAATGTAAGAACCGTATCAAGAATATGCTGGATAAAGGAACAACATTATTGTTTGTATCACATAGTATTGAGCAGGTGGAAGAACTGTGTAACAAGGTAGTATGGCTGGACAAAGGTAATCTGAAGATGGCAGGAGAGTCCAGAAACATCGCTGAAATATACAGTGCTTCATAAGATAGGAGTATATTGAAACAATGAAATCAAAGATAAAAACTATTTTTCTTATTCTAATTATAATAGTACTCGCTGCAGTATATGCGGTTATTGACAAGCCGGTATCTGTTTATGATACTTCATGTGATACCAGTAAATTTCAGGCGCAGGTATTAGAAGTCGGACAGATGGCTTCGCAGAAGTTCGTATGCGAAGAGGCGTATATGGATGGTATCTCATTAAAACTGGCTGCGAATGCAGTGCCGGATAAAGAAAAGGTATTAGTAGCATATGAAGTTGTAGATGACAGCACTGGTAAAGTAGTTGCCAAGGGTACGGAGAATCTTGGAAAATTACGCAGCGGAAAATTCTTCAAGATAAAATTCGACAGAGTAAATGATTGTAAGGATAAAGCATATACATTAAATTTCCAGGTTACAAAGTGTGATGCGGGAAATGTACAGATCTTTTATACCCCGGGAACCGATAAAGGGGAAGCACTCGTATATGCAGGAACACCGATTGACGGAATCGGAGTTATGCGTACACTGACGCATCGGTTTGATCTGGAAACATATATCGTAACATTATGTTTTGCTGCGTATATTGTGTTATTTATGAGATGGTTATATAAATTATTTAAGTAATAAAAAGGCGGGCAGAATTATATCTGGCTGCCTTTTTTGAAAGTGCTATGTATTCGAAAGAAAATGTCAGTAGTAAGGTCTGTAGATGTTGTGGTATGTTGGATATGATTAAACAAGGTGATGGTATGAAAGAGAAAATAAAGAAGATAGATTATTATGTAAAAGCATATGGAATTGGAAAGACGATGAGCCTTTTATATGAAAAGGCAATTCATAAAGAGCAGAAAGATTATGAACGATGGCTTGAAAGACATAAAATAACAGAGACAATACGTGAAGCACAGAAAGAGACAGTGTTTGATAAACAGCCATGTTTTAGCATAGTTGTTCCATTATATAAAACACAGGAAAAATATCTAAATGAGCTTGTGGAATCTATCAAAGATCAAACATATTCAAACTGGGAACTCTGTCTGTCAGATGGAAGTGGTGCGGATTCTCCGCTGAAAGAGATTTTGAAAGAATTGGAACACAGTGACAGCAGAATAAAAGTCATTAGTTCGAAAGAATCGTTACAGATAGCGGAGAATACGAATGCTGCAATCGATATTGCAACGGGAGATTATATCGTATTTGCGGATCATGATGACATATTATCGATAGATGCATTATACGAATGTGCAAAATGTATCAATGAAAATTCGAAAGTAGATATGATATATTCTGACGAGGATAAGGTGTCCATGGATGGACAAACATATTTTGAACCACATTTTAAGCCGGATTTGAATATGGACCTGCTTTGTTCGGTTAATTATTTCTGCCATCTGGTCGTAGTGAAAAGACAGTTGCTGGATCAGACCGGGAATTTGGATGGGGAATATAATGGAGCCCAGGACTATGACTTTGTGTTGCGTTGTGTGGAAAAAACAGATGCAGTGTATCATATTCCGAAGATATTGTATCATTGGCGGGCACATATGGATTCAACGGCAGAAAATCCGGAAAGTAAACGCTATGCCTTTGAAGCGGGGAGAAGAGCAATTCAAAAGCACTATGAACGGATCGGATTAAAGGATGCATATGTAGAAGAAACAGCATATCCCGGAACATATCGTACACGTTACAAATATGCAGACAAACCGAAAGTGTCGATCATTATTGATGAGATTACGAAGAAGGAATTACTGGGAAAAACTTTGCAATCAATAAAAGAAAATGATTATCCGGATTATGAAGTGATTATAGTAGATTGTACAGAGAAGAAAGAAATAGAAGAATTCGTTGAAAAGTATCAAGATAAGCGAATACGTGTAAAACGAGGGGAAAAGATATGGACAGCATCAAAACGGAAAAATGAAGGGGCTGGCTGTGCAAAAGGAGAGTATCTGATCTTCTTGGCTGGAAATGCAGAGTTCGAGGACAAAGAAGGAATATCAGAATTGGTTTCAACATGTATGCGAAGCAATGTTGGGGTGCTTGGTGCAAGGAGTTATTATAAGAATGGCACATTGGAACATGCAGGGTGCGTGATCGGAATGAATGGGTCTGCCGGAAGTCTCTTTGAACATACGCTTCGAGGAGAGAAAGGATATTTTTCACATATTGTAACGCAGATGCAGTATAGTGCAGTTGCAGGTGCGTGTATGATGGTGAAGAAAGATATATTTGAAAAAGTGAATGGATTTGATGAGGGTTACAAAGGAGAACTGGGAAAAGTGGATCTTTGTCTGAAAATTAGAAATAAGCATATCAGTGTTGTTTATAATCCGTATGTGGAAGTGGTGCGTTGGAGTAATGAACTGCAAAACAACGAAAATGATGAAAAAATTTTTAAGAAACAGTGGGCGGAAATATTGGAAAAGGGCGATCCGTATTATAACAAGAATTTGTCATTGAGTGTATCAGGATGTAATATAAGATAAGAATATTGTTATCAGGAAAGAAAAAAGTATGAGGAAAAATTATGGGAAAGAAAAAAGTTGTTTTAGATCAATTTGATTTTATCCGTGCAATAGCATGTTTGGGAATTGTATTGTATCACTTTGCAGTAGAATATGGCTGGCCGGATATATTTAATAATTATGTTGGTGGTGTTACCTATGGAGATATTTACGTTACAGTATTTTTCTTCATTTCAGGTGCATTACTATTTTATAATCATAGTGAAGTAGATGATTTGAAATTATTTTATAAAAAAAGAGCATTATCTATCTTCCCGGCATTTTATATTGCATGGGGATTAATGTATATAAGGGATGTGCTGAGATATAAAAGTTTGTTTTACAGAGGAAACCCGGTCAGTATTATTTTGTCTTTGATTGGAATGGATGGATACCTTGCATTTAAGATAAATGATTATTATATTCTGGGAGAATGGTTTATAGGTGCGATTATCTTCCTCTATATTTTATATCCATTACTTACGTGGATGAAGAGAGAATATAAGTGGGTTACATTTGGTTTAGTGATCCTTCTTTACATACTTTCCCTGAAAATTAATTTAACGGGGATGGTATCTTTTCGGATGTTACCATCCTGTCTGATTAGTTTTTATGCAGGTATGCTTTTTGTTGAACACAGAAAAAGTGCTGAAAAATACTGGTGGATCGCAGGAATTTTATTAGTGATTTTGAAATGCATTGAACCGGGCAATATGAATATAAAAGGACATATTGCAGGTTTCCTTATGGCATATATGTTATATGGTATTGGTACTTATTTAATGAAAATAAATATTATAAATAAGGTGATGAAATTTATTGGCGGCATTTCATATGAAGCTTTTTTGACACATCATGTTACAATTTGCCTGTTTATAAAGTTTGTACCGGCAGATGCGACGGTGATGATGCGAGTAATATTATTGATTGCAATTTTGGCGGCGACCGGTATTTCGGCTGTTGTTTTAAAACAGGTATGCAAAACAATCATGTCTTTAGGAAGAGCACGAAAGAAAAATATTGCTTAATAAAAATGTATGACAGAATTTAAAGAAGGTGAAAAGTATTGAAAAAACCAGGCTACTATTCATCCGGTGAATTTGCCCGCATGGCCCACGTGACCCTGCGGACAATTCGCTATTACGACAAACAGAATATATTAAAACCATCTTACGTCACAGAAGCAGGTGCAAGATTTTACACAGATGAAGACTTCGCCAGACTGCAGCAGATATTACTTTTAAAGTATCTGGGTTTTTCTCTGGATGACATCCGGGATATGACGATCGATGATGCAGACTATCACTTCATGCTCAATTCTCTTAACATTCAGTTGAAATTAGTCCGTGACCGCATCGAACAGATGCAGCTGGTGGAACAGGCAATTCAGGATACGTCGGATCTGATACAGAAAGAACATTCCATCGACTGGAGCCAGATGTTGAATCTGATTCATCTGACCGGCATGGAGAAAAGTATGAAGAATCAGTATCAGGATGCGTCAAACATTTCCGCAAGAATTAACCTACACAGTCTGTATTCACAGAATACGAAAGGATGGTTTCCATGGATTTTCGAACAACTGGAATTAAAGCCGGGAATGAAGGTTCTGGAGCTGGGATGTGGAGATGGTACACTCTGGAACGTGGACAGGGATAAGATCCCGGAACAGACGGAGATTGTAGTATCAGATATATCGGATGGAATGTTAAGAGATGCAAGGCGTACGATCGGTGCAGACGACAGCAGGTTCAGGTTCCGTGTATTTGATGCGGGAAGAATACCTTATGATGAGGATTCATTTGATCTTGTAATTGCCAATCATGTGTTGTTTTATTGCGAGGATATTCCGAAAGTCTGCAAGGAAGTAAAACGTGTATTGAAGCCGGGAGGAAGATTTGTCTGCAGTACATATGGCAATGATCATATGAGAGAAGTCAGTGAACTGGTCCAGAAGTTCGATGACCGGATCGTACTGGCGGCAAAGAATCTGTATGAGCGTTTTGGAAAAGAGAACGGAGAAGAGATTCTTAAGAAGGATTTTGAAAAGATAGAGTGGAGGCGGTATGAGGATTCGCTTATCGTGCCGGAACCTGAGCCATTGATTTCTTATATCTTGTCGTGCCATGGAAATCAGGGACAGTATATTCTGGATCATTACAAGGAGTTCCAGTCTTATGTGCGTAAGAAGACGGAAGGCGGGTTCCACATTACGAAAGATGCCGGGATTTTTGTTGGATATAATGGTTGAGAATAATAGAAATATCGTGCATAATAAAAGTAAGTATAAAAAAGTGTAGAGTGTTGGTGAAGATCGGCAGGTGGCAGAGTTGAAAAAGTTTTTTAATGTAAATGGGAGTTGTAATCCGCAAATACACTATATGATAGATTTATCGGAACGTCTATCAGAGATTAAAAAAATGGTAGATGCCGGAGAGTACTTTACAATTAACAGGGCAAGACAGTATGGAAAGACAACATTGCTGGCTGCTTTGGCAGAATATTTGAAAAGTGATTATAAGGTGATCAGTATTGATTTTCAGACAATCAGTTATGGAGATTTTGAGAATGAAGAAAAATTTGTTGCTGCGTTTTCAAACGAGATATTGATATCAGAATACGATATACCAGAAGATATCAGAAGTACTTTGTTACATTTGGCGGATGGAAAAGAGAGGAATGTAACCTTATCAGTGCTGTTTCGTACGTTGTTGCAGTGGTGCAGAATTTCGGAAAAACCGCTGGTATTGATTATTGATGAAGTTGATACAGCTACAAATAATCAGGTGTTTGTTGATTTTTTGGCTCAACTGCGTGCATATTATCTGCGTAGGATGCAGATGCCTACATTTCGGTCAGTGATACTTGCAGGAGTATACGACGTGAGAAATGTAAAAAGTAAGATCAGGCCGGAAGAAAATCATAAGATGAACAGTCCGTGGAATATAGCGGCGAAATTTAAGATAGATATGAATTTTTCAGTAGATGATATATCGGGAATGCTGAATGAATATGAACAGGATTATCAGACAGGAATGGATGTAGTGGAGATTGCAGAAATGATTTATTCTTATACATCAGGATATCCGTATCTTGTGTCATGTTTATGTAAAATGATAGATGAAGATATCAAAGGTGAAAGCAAGACAGCATGGAGTAAACAGGATGTACTGACTGCTGTAAAAATGTTGTTGAATGATAAAAATCCATTATTTGAATCTTTAATCGGAAAATTGAATGAATATCCGGGAGTGAAAAATCTGATTTACAGATTGCTGTTCAGAGGTGAAAATATAGGTTATAATCCGGATGACAGTGGAATAGATATGGCTGAAATGTTTGGATTTATAAAAGTTCGAAATGGAAATGTCTATATTGCAAACCGCATTTTTGAAACACGTCTTTACAATATGTTTCTTATGTCAACAGATGAACAGGAAAAGGATGTATATAGAGAAGGGGCAAGATTAAAAAATCAGTTTATACATGATGGTGCGTTGGATATGCGGCGTATTCTTGAAAAGTTTGTAGAATATTTTGACGACATTTACGGTGATAGAGATGAAAAATTCCTGGAAGCGGATGGCCGGAGATATTTTATGCTTTTTTTGAAACCGATCATTAATGGAACAGGGAATTATTATATTGAGGCAAGAACAAGGAATGATGAACAGACGGATATGATCATTGATTATTTGGGACAGCAGTATATCATTGAGATGAAGATATGGCATGGGAATGCCTACAATGAAAGAGGAGAAAAGCAACTTTCGGATTATCTGGAGTATTATCATGTGGATAAGGGATATATGCTGAGCTTTAATTTTAATAAGAATAAGAAGATTGGTGTAAAAGAAGTAGTGTTAGGAGAGAAGCTGTTGATTGAAGCAGTTGTTTGATTACGGAAAATTAAAGTTATGATCAGCGATGAGTCGTAATTCTTAAGAACTTCTTAAATATTACAGGAAAGTTACAAAAAAATAAAAAAAGTACTTGAAGGTGACCTAAGGTCACCTTTTATAATCTAATTAACACGGAACATGGAGACTAGAATAGAAAGTAAAGAACTTGATAACCTATTTATACAAAACGAGGAGGTTCCTGAAATGAAAGGAATTATTTTAGCAGGTGGTTCAGGCACACGTCTGTATCCATTAACAATGGTAACATCAAAGCAGTTACTGCCAATCTATGACAAGCCGATGATCTATTATCCAATGTCAGTGCTGATGAACGCAGGCATTCGTGATATCCTGATCATCTCAACACCACAGGATACACCAAGATTCCAAGAACTGTTGGGAGACGGACATCAGTTTGGTGTGAATCTGTCTTATGCAGTACAGCCAAGCCCGGACGGACTTGCTCAGGCATTTATCATCGGAGAAGAATTCATCGGTGATGATACAGTAGCAATGGTTCTCGGAGATAACATTTTTGCAGGTCATGGACTGAATAAACGTCTGAAAGCTGCTGTTGAGAATGCAGAGACCGGAAAGGGAGCTACTGTATTTGGATATTATGTAGATGATCCGGAACGTTTCGGTATCGTAGAATTTGATCACGAAGGAAAAGCTATTTCCATCGAAGAAAAGCCGGCGCAGCCAAAGAGCAACTACTGTGTAACAGGATTGTATTTCTATGACAACAATGTTGTGAAGTATGCAAAAGAGTTAAAGCCAAGTGCACGTGGAGAACTGGAGATCACAGATCTGAACCGTGTATATCTTGAGAAAGGTGATCTGAATGTAGAACTTCTCGGACAGGGATTCACATGGCTGGATACAGGTACACACGAAAGCCTTGTAGATGCAACCAACTTCGTGAAGACGGTTGAGACACATCAGCACCGTAAGATTGCATGCCTGGAAGAGATCGCATACCTGAACGGATGGATCAGCAAGGACGAGGTAATGGAAGTATATGAAGTTCTGAAGAAGAACCAGTATGGACAGTACTTAAAAGACGTCCTGGATGGAAAATATAAAGAAAATCTGTACTAAAATCTATACTAAGAAATGATACAAAAAGGAGAAATCAAAAAATGACAATTATTGTAACCGGAGGAGCCGGATTTATCGGAAGTAACTTTGTATTTCACATGTTAAACAAATACCCGGACTATCGCATCGTTTGTCTGGACTGCCTGACATATGCAGGTAACTTATCTACACTGGAGCCTGTAATGGACAATCCGAATTTCCGTTTTGTAAAAGAAAGCATTACAGACCGTGAAGCAGTGTACAAATTATTCGAAGAAGAGAAACCGGACATGGTTGTAAACTTCGCAGCAGAAAGCCACGTAGACCGTTCTATCGAGAACCCGGAAGTATTCCTGGATACAAACATCAAAGGTACTGCTGTACTGATGGATGCCTGCAGAAAATATGGTATCAAACGTTACCATCAGGTATCTACAGATGAAGTATACGGAGATCTGCCGCTTGACAGACCGGACCTGTTCTTCACAGAGGAGACACCGATCCACACAAGCAGCCCATACAGCTCATCTAAGGCAGCAGCAGACCTGTTAGTTCTTGCTTATCACAGAACATACGGACTGCCGGTATCTATCAGCAGATGCTCCAACAACTACGGACCATATCACTTCCCGGAGAAACTGATTCCGCTGATGATCGCCAATGCACTGAATGACAAGCCGCTTCCGGTATACGGAGAAGGATTAAATGTACGTGACTGGTTATATGTAGAAGATCACTGCAAGGCAATCGATCTGATCATCCATAACGGAAGAGTCGGAGAAGTATACAACGTAGGTGGACACAACGAAAAGACAAATATCGAGATCGTTAAGATCATCTGTAAAGAACTTGGAAAACCAGAAAGTCTGATCACTCACGTTGCAGACCGTAAAGGACATGATATGCGTTATGCGATCGATCCTACAAAGATCCATAACGAACTTGGATGGCTTCCAGAGACAAAATTCGAAGATGGTATTAAGAAGACGATCAAATGGTATCTTGAAAATAAGGAATGGTGGGAGACGATCATTTCCGGAGAATACCAGAACTATTATGAGAAAATGTATGCTCACCGGGAGGAGATTTAAGAATGAAAATATTAGTGACAGGTGTTGGCGGACAGCTTGGTCATGACGTGATGAACGAACTGGCATCCCGTGGTTATGAAGGGATCGGTTCTGATATCAAAGAAACATACAGCGGAATCCAGGATGGTACAGCGGTAACAACAATGCCGTATGTGTCTATGGATATCACAGATGCATCTTCTGTAGAGAAGGTTCTGACAGATGCAAAACCGGATGTAGTGGTACACTGTGCTGCATGGACAGCCGTAGATCTTGCAGAAGACGAAGATAAGAAAGACATCGTAAAAGCAGTCAATGCAACAGGAACAAAGAACATTGCAGATGTGTGTAAAAAGTTAGACTGTAAGATGGTATACATCAGTACAGACTATGTATTTGACGGACAGGGAGAGAAAGCCTGGGAACCTGACTGCAAGGATTACAAACCACTGAATGTATATGGAGAGACAAAGCTTGCCGGAGAGCTTGCGGTATCCGAGACGTTGGATAAGTACTTTATTGTACGTATCGCATGGGTATTCGGAAAGAACGGTAAGAACTTTATCAAGACAATGCTCAATGTAGCAAAGACACACGATACATTGAAGGTGGTAAATGACCAGATTGGAACACCAACCTATACATTTGACCTTGCAAGACTTCTCGTTGACATGATTGAGACGGATAAATACGGATACTATCATGCAACAAATGAGGGCGGATATATCAGCTGGTATGACTTTACAAAAGAAATCTTCCGTCAGGCAGCAGAACTTGGTCATGACGAATACAGCGAAGACAAGGTGGCGGTTCTGCCGGTAACAACAGAAGAATATGGCGTATCCAAAGCAGCAAGACCTTTCAACAGCAGACTGGACAAGAGCAAACTTGTGGAAAATGGATTTACTCCGCTTCCGACATGGCAGGATGCGCTTGGAAGATATCTGAAAGAAATCGAATTCTAAATTTTATATAGGTGAAGAATAATCTCAGCCACATGATGTGGCTGGGATTAACTCACGTATAAATCATTTAAATCAATAAGGAGACGTAATAATGGGACAGATTAAAGTAGAAAAAAACGCAGGCGGTATCCAGGGACTCTGTGTAATTGAACCAACAGTACACGGTGACGCAAGAGGATACTTTATGGAGACATACAACCAGAAAGACATGGAGGAAGCCGGACTTACAATGCAGTTCGTTCAGGACAACCAGTCAAGTTCTACAAAGGGAGTTTTAAGAGGATTACATTTCCAGAAAGAATTTCCACAGGGCAAACTGGTACGAGTCGTAAAAGGTTCTGTATTTGATGTTGCTGTAGACTTAAGAAGTGACAGCGAGACATACGGAAAATGGTTTGGTGTGGAGCTGACAGAAGAAAATAAGAAACAGTTCTATATTCCGGAAGGATTCGCACATGGATTCCTGGTATTGAGTGATATTGCTGAGTTCTGCTACAAATGTACAGACTTCTATCACCCGGGAGATGAAGGCGGTCTTGCATGGAACGATCCTGAGATTGGTATCGAGTGGCCGACACTGACAGGAGAGTACAAAGGAACAGCTTCCGGTGAAGGATATGCACTGGAAGATGGAACTGCGCTGAACTTAAGCGAAAAAGATCAGCTCTGGGTTGGATTAAAAGATACATTCCATTTTTAAATCGCCATGCGTTCGGAAGAAGCTGCCAGTGGCAGGTTCTGTAGATTTAAGATAATAAAAGCTTCGGATCATACGAATCCGGAGCTTTTTTGTTATCTTAAACTGTTATTCATATAATATTAAGAATATAAATATTGCTCAATTATTAACTATATGTTACAATAAATCGGATAAAAAGGGAAAATATGTAATAATATGTACGAGGAATATCTTAATGAGTGGTAAATTAGATTATATAAATATGATAAAAAAAGTATCTCCCTATAATTTGAAAAAGGGGATACTTTATTTGCGCCATTATGGACCGAAAGGATTCTGGATAAAATTAACAGAACGTTTCCAGAAAAGCGATATTGATTATAAAGAATGGTATGAAAATCACAGACCATCTGAACAGGAATTAGAAAGAGAACGGAAGCAGGTATTTGAATACAGTCCTAAGATCAGCATCCTGGTACCGGTATACAATACACCGGAGGTGTTTTTAAAGCAGATGATCCAGTCAGTGAGAAAGCAGACTTATACGAACTGGGAATTGTGTATTGCCAATGCTAATCCTTCTAATCAGGAAGTAAGTAGTATTCTGAATGTTGCAGGCAAGAAGGACAACAGGATCAAAGTAGTGGATGTTCCGGAAAATGAAGGAATTGCACAGAATACGAACAGAGCATTGGAGATCGCAACGGGAGAATTTGTGGGATTGCTGGATCATGATGATCTTCTGGAAGAAAATGTACTGTATGAAATTGTAAGCTGCCTGAACAAAGATTGCAAGACAGATGTGCTATATACAGACGAAGATAAAGTGACGACAGATTTGGATGAATATTTTTCTCCGAATTTTAAGCCGGACTTTAATCTGGATATGTTGAGAGCAAATAATTACATCTGTCATTTTTTTGTTGCAAAAAAAGCATTAATTGAATCGGTAGGAAAGTTCAGAGCGGAATATAACGGGGCGCAGGATTATGATCTGATCTTACGATGTACGGAACAGGCGGAAAGAATCTCTCATGTTGCGAAGATATTATATCACTGGCGGGTGCATAAGGAATCAACAGCAGATAATCCTTTAAGTAAAATGTATGCATATGAAGCTGGAAAGAAGGCAATCGAAGATCATCTCAGACGATGCCATACAAAAGGAGAAGTCCTTCAGACGGAAAATCTTGGATTTTACAGAGTAAAATATCCTGTGACAGGAAATCCGCTGGTGTCTATTCTGATCCCGAATAAAGATCAGGCAGAGACATTAGATAAATGCCTGAAGTCAATAGAAAAACTGACGGATTATGAGAATTATGAAATTATCATTATTGAGAATAATAGTACGGAAGAGAAGACTTTTGAATACTATGAACAGATTTGCAATGATAAGATCCGTGTCGTATACTGGGAAAAAGAATTTAATTATTCGGCAATTAATAATTTTGGTGCAAAACAGGCAAAGGGAGATTATTTACTGTTGTTAAATAATGACATGGAAGTGATAAGTCGTGACTGGCTTACAGAGTTGCTTTCAACATGTCAGCGAAAAGAAGTCGGTGCAGTAGGCGCTAGACTATATTATCCGGATGATACGGTGCAGCATGCGGGAATTATCATTGGAATCGGAGGAGTTGCCGGCAGTGTCTTTGTCGGTATGAAACGCGGTTATACAGGATATATGCACAGAGCGGCTATCCAGCAGGATTTAAGTGCTGTGACAGCGGCCTGTATGATGATGAAACGTTCGGTATTTGAAGAAGTCGGCGGACTGGAAGAAGAGCTGAAAGTAGCGTTTAATGATGTGGATCTGTGTCTTAGAATACGGGAAAAAGGACATCTGATCGTGTATGATCCATATGTAGAGTTATATCATTATGAATCTAAGACCAGAGGAGCTGAAGATACGAAGGAAAAAGTGCGCAGATTTCAGGGAGAGATAGAATATATGCGCAGCCATTGGATTGACATATTGAAAAATGGAGATCCAGCGTATAATCCGAATCTTTCCTTAAAAAAATGGGACTATTCCCTGAAAGTGAACTGACGGAGAAATTATGTGTGAAGTAACAATCGTAATACCTAATTACAAAGGAAAAGAGTATCTGTTTTCCTGTGTGAAAAGTTTGTATGAAAAGGATCAGACAGAAAAGAAAATCCTGATCATAGATAATGCCTCGAATGATGGAAGTATAGAGGAAGTTGTAAAAGAATATCCGGAAGTTGAATGTGTGATGCTGGATAAGAACTATGGCTTTTGCAGAGCAGTTAATATCGGTATTGAAAAGACAGATACACCATATGTGATCTTGTTAAATAATGATACGGTGATAAAAGATAACTATGTAAAGTATCTGCTGGATTCGATTAAGAAAGATCCGAACATATTTTCTGTGGAGCCTAAGATGATCCAGTATCATGATCCGTCCAAAATTGACAGCGCAGGAACCTATTATAATGCATTTGGATGGGCATACGCATATGGAAAAGACAAAAGTGTGAAGAAATGCAATAATATAAGAAAGATTTTTGCAGCATGCGGAGGGGCTTCAATCTATCGGAAAAAAGTATTTGAAGAGATTGGAATGTTTGATGAGAAGCATTTTGCATATCTGGAAGACATAGATGTGGGATATCGTGCCAGGATAGCGGGATACGATAATTTATATGAACCCAAATCAGAAGTGATCCATGTGGGAAGTGCGGCAAGCGGAGCAAGATATAATGAATTTAAAGTCAAGATGTCTTCACGCAATAATGTATATCTGATATATAAAAATATGCCGGTTGTACAGAAGATACTGAACAGTCCGTTCCTTTTTGTGGGATTTTTGGTGAAGTACCTGTTTTTCCTTCGCAAGGGATACGGAAAGCTATATGCCAATGGTATTAAAGAAGGGCTGCATATGGGGGGAAAATCAGATAAAGTAAAATATGAATCCGGCCATCTTAAGAATTATATAAAGATTCAGATAGAACTATGGATAAATATTTTCCGGCGTCTGGCATAGGAAAACGAAATAATAGATAAAGTTGGTGAGTAAAATTGATCAAGGAAAATCAAGGGTTATTAAATAAAATACATGTGGTACTGGATGCGGTAGTGATTGTAATTTCGTATGTGCTTTCATGGTATCTGAGATTCAGGAGCGGCATTTTTGAGATGGATCCGTGGTATCTTTCTCTGCAAGTATATATGAGTGTACTGATATTCATTATACCGGGATATCTGTTGCTATATTATATTTTTCAGTTATATACTCCGAAAAGAGTCAGAGGAAGAAGACTGGAAGCATGGAATATCCTTCAGGCGAACACGATAGGCTTTCTGGTATTTATTTTAGTACTTTATTTCAGACATCAGACAGATTTTTCCAGAACGATGATCTTTGTTTTTTACTGTATTAATATTTTTCTGGAAATAGTAGAGCGTAATGTGATCAGAATGGGACTTCGGAAGATCAGAAGTCAGGGATTTAATCAGAAACATATCTTACTGATCGGATACAGCCGTGCGGCAGAACAGTACATTGACAGAATCCTGGCAAATCCGGACTGGGGATATAATATCCGGGGTATCCTTGCCGATAATGTTCCTAGAGGAACAGAATATAAGAAGGTCAGGGTACTGGGAAGAGTTGATAATCTGGAAATCGTGCTGCCGGAAAATAAACTGGATGAAATCGTAATTACACTGGGTCTGGCTGAATATCATAAGCTGGAAAGAATTGTTAAAATGTGTGAAAAATCAGGTGTGCATACGAAATTTATTCCGGATTATAATAACGTTATACCGACCAAGCCGTACACCGAAGATCTGCAGGGACTTCCGGTGATCAATATCCGAAGAGTTCCGTTAAGTGATCCGCTGAATAAATGGATGAAACGCGGAGTGGATATATTTGGAGCAATTGTAGCAATTATTCTCTTTTCTCCGGTTATGATCGTAACGGCAATTATGATCAAGAAGACTTCGCCGGGGCCTTTGATCTTTTCTCAGGAAAGAGTAGGGCTGCAGAATCGTCCGTTTAAAATGTATAAATTCCGTTCAATGATCGTACAGGATGAGAAAAAAGAAAAGAAAGGCTGGACGACCAAAGATGATCCGCGTGTTACGACGGTCGGAAGGTTTATAAGAAAAACAAGTATAGATGAACTGCCTCAGCTTTTTAATGTCCTTCGAGGGGACATGAGTCTTGTAGGGCCGAGACCGGAAAGACCGCAGTTTGTAGAAAAGTTTAAAGAAGAAATACCTCGGTATATGATCAAACATCAGGTAAGACCGGGACTTACGGGATGGGCTCAGGTAAATGGATACAGAGGAGATACGTCTATTAAGAAGAGAATAGAGCATGATCTGTATTATATTGAAAATTGGACACTTGGATTTGACTTTAAGATTATATTTTTAACATTTTTCAAAGGATTTATTAATAAAAATGCCTATTAGCTTTAAGGAGAAGTCATGAGTAAACGTAATAAAAAAAGATTAACCAGAAGACAGCAGGAAATACGAAGAAAAAGACTGAAAAAACGCAGAAGACGCAGAAGACTTGTAATTATTTTGGAATTGATCATTCTGTGTATTCTGGGAACAACGGCGTTTGGCTTATTTAAGCTGGGAAAAATGGAACGCACCAATCTTTCGAATATAAAGAACAACGGACTGAAACAGACCGGATATACCAATGTTGCATTATTTGGTCTGGATTCAAGAGAAAAGAATCTTGGAAAAGGAAACCGGACAGATACGATTATGATCGCAAGCATCAATAATGAAACCAAAAAAGTAAAGCTTGTGTCTGTGTACAGGGATACGATGTTAAAACAGAACGGAGAACATTATGATAAAGCCAATGCGGCTTATTCAGTAGGCGGACCTGAGACGGCAGTCAATATGCTCAATGAGAATCTGGATCTTGATATTCAGGATTATGTCAGTGTCAATTTCCTTGCATTAGCCGATGTGATAGATATGGTTGATGGTATTACGGTAAAATTAACGGATGAAGAAGTTGTGCATATGAACAACTATTGTGTAGAGACTTCTAAAGTAACAGGTAAGAAATATAAGAAGATCGAACCGGCAGTAGCCGGAACGTATAAATTAAACGGCGTGCAGGCGGTATCTTATGCGAGAATAAGATATACAGCAGGCGGTGATTATAAGAGAACAGAAAGACAAAGACTGGTCCTTAAGAAAACAGCAGATAAATTGAAACAGCAGGATATGGCAACGCTTAATAAGATCATAGATAAGGTAATGCCGGAGGTATCAACAAGCTTCACTACAAAGGAGATATTAAGTCTTGCCACAGGTGCCTTTGATTATGAGCTGGGCGAAACTACAGGTTTCCCGTTTGATCTGGAAACTCCGGAACAGATACCGGGATACAGTGGTTCATATGTCATCCCGAAAGGACTGGAAGAAAATGTAATAAAGCTGCATCAATTCTTATATCCGAATAAGGATTATACACCGACGGCAACGGTTACAGATATAAGTAATACTTTGAATGATATGACCAATGTATATCCAAATACAACAGAAAGCGGAACATCACAAAATGAATAAGAAGGAAGTAGATGTCGTAATTCCGGTATATCATCCGGGATCAGAATTTGAAAAGCTGATGGAGCGTCTGGAAAGACAGACCTATGAAGTAAACCGTATCTTTTTGATGCATACAACAGACGGACAGAGTCTGGAAAGCATGAAGGAACGTTATAAAAATGTGACAGTTGAAGAGATTACTCCGGATGAATTTGATCATGCCGCAACGAGAGACAAAGGAATCCGGCAATCGGATGCAGATATTGTGATCTGTATGACACAGGATGCCTGCCCGGATAACGAGTATCTGGTAAGTGAACTGGTACAGGCTTTGGAAGAAGCAAATGTTGCAGTTGCGTATGCGAGACAGCTTCCTAGAAAAGAAAGTACATTATTAGAAAGATATACGAGACAATTTAATTATCCGCCGGAAAGCAAAGTGAAATCTTCGAAAGATCTGGAAAAAATGGGAATCAAAACATTCTTCTGTTCGGATGTATGTGCAGCCTATAACCGGGATATGTATTTGAAAAACGGTGGATTCGAGAAAAAAGCAATATTTAATGAAGATATGATATACGCGGCGAAGGTTATAGAGAATGAACAGAAAGTATATTATAATGCAAAAGCAAGGGTAATCCATTCGCATAATTACAATTTTGCACAACAGTTTCACCGAAACTTTGATATGGCCGTTTCCCAGGCACAGCATCCTGAGATATTCCGGAAGGTAAGCTCAGAAAAAGAAGGAATGAAACTGATAAAGAATACAGTCGCTTTTTTGATAAAACAGAGAAGGCCATGCCTTGTTTTTAAACTTTTCACAGATTGTGTAGCGAAATATGCAGGATATCTTCTTGGACGAAAATATCAAAAACTGCCGAAAAAGATTGTATTAAAATGCACAATGAATCCGAGATATTGGACATAAACAGGAAAACAGGACTGAAAATATTGAAATTTAGAAAAAAATAGGGTAATATGTAAAAAGGTTTGTGTTAATTTAGGATAAATGCGGAAAGGATATGAAGTATGGCAAGAAATACAGGGAAAAAGGTCAGACGAAGAGGGCGTCGCAGAAAAAGAGGCTTTGCGACCTGGTCTATAGGGAAGAAAATAGGTGCTGTATTAGGCGGAACTCTTCTGGGCGTAGTAGTTATAGGATCAGTCATTCTGGCAAGTAAGATGAATAAACTGAGTTCGGTGAAACTCGATACAGATAAATTAAACATTTCTGATGAAGTAAAACATGAAAAAGGATACACGAATGTAGCGTTATTTGGTCTGGATTCAAGAGAAAATGATCTGGGCAAAGGAAATCGAAGTGATACGATCATGATAGCAAGTCTGAATAATGATACGAAAGAAGTTAAATTGGTATCTATTTATCGTGATACATTATTAGAATTAGATGACGGAAGTTATAATAAAGCGAATTCTGCATATTCTTTTGGAGGACCGGAAGGTGCAGTATCGCTGATTAACCGTAATCTGGATATGAATATTGAAAAATATGTAACCGTAAACTTTAATGCACTGGTAGATGTTATCGATGCGGTAGGAGGACTGGATCTGGAATTGACGCATGAGGAAGTTGTGCATATGAACAACTATTGTGTCGAAACTTCAAAAGTAACAGGAAAAAGCTATGAGAAGGTTGAGCCGGAAGTAGAGGGTACATATCATTTGAATGGTGTGCAGGCAGTGTCTTATTCCCGAATCCGTTATACGGAAGGAGGAGACTTTAAGCGTGCAGAACGTCAGCGCCTGGTATTACAGAAAATTGCAGATAAAGCGCAGAACATGAGTGTCGGCACTGTTAATAAGATCATAGACAGTGTATTTCCGCAGATATCAACAAACTTTACACTGGCTGAAATGATCGGATATGCAAAGGATCTTACAAAGTATAAATTAGGAGATTCGATTGGTTTTCCGGCTGAAAATACAACGGATATGTTAAATGAAGTAGGAAGTGTCGTAATCCCGAAGACCTTGTCTTCGAATGTACTTGAGGTGCATAAATTTCTGTTTGGAAGTGATGGGTATTCTGTATCAAGCACGATTGAAGGCATTGAAAGTGGTATTACTGCAAAAGCGTCAGATAAGGCCAAAAGCGGTACAACGATCGAGGATGATGAGACACCGGGAAGTAAGGGGTATTCGGGAAATTATTCCAATAATTCATTCGGAACCGGTACAACAAGAAGTACCTACGGAACAACGGGTGGAAGCACTTACGGAACCGGATCTTACGGTACGTCAAACGGGTATTCCGGAGGAACATCGACGGGAAGCGGAACGACCGGAGGTACAGGCAGCACTTCCTCAGGAACTACGGGAACAACCGGAGGAACAGAAGGGACAACAACAGGAGGTGGAACGACCGGAGATAATACAGGCAGCACTTCGGGAACCACTGGATCGACAGAAGGAACGGAATAAATAGTAATAAAAGATAAAGGGGTAGGTTACATGAGAAGAATTAAAAAGATATTTGTAACATTCTTGGCGATATGTATGATATGTCCATGTCTGTCGGTGATAACAGAAGCAGCGACAGCAGAACTGCGTTTTGCGGATCCGTCCACTACAGTAGGAGCGGAAGTTGATGTAAAGACCAAGCTGACTTCTGCTTCATCAATGCAGTCTATGGAAGCGACTTTAACGTATGACAAAAGTGAATTGAGATTTATCAGCGGTGATAATGCGACGGGAAAGGATGGAACCATTAAGATTTCCTGGACCGGAAGTGGAACAACTGCAGAATTTAATCTGAAGTTTCAGGCATTAAAAGAAGGTACTTCGAATATCGAAGTGTCAGGTGCTACAGGTACTGCGGAAGACGGAACGAACCTGGAAGTAACACAGGGAAGTTCTGCAGTTACGATCGGAGCTGGCGATCCGTCTCTGATTAAGGAAGAGACCAGTACCGAAGATACAACAACATCGACAGCAGATGGTGCCGTTGTGAAAGTGAACGGCAAGAAATATGTTGTGACCAGCGATTTTTCGGAAGAGATCATTCCGGAAGGTTTTAAAAAAGACGAGCTGACATTTGAAGGTTCAAAGTATTCTGTGATCACACAGGAGGCAAGTGGAATCAATGCAATGTATCTGACTGAAAAAGACAGCGATGATGCAGATTTCTATCTGTATAACAGTGATGATGGATCTTTCGCACCGTTTGAAGAAGTTGAGATTGCAAAAGACAGATATATTATCCCATTGATGAATGATGGAAAGGTGAGTCTGCCAAGCCAGTATCAGAAGACAACTCTGACATTAAATGGTAAAGAATTTGACACCTGGCAGGATACAAAAGACGCAGAATATTATATTATTTATGCTTTGAATTCTGACGGTGAAAAGACAACATATCGTTATGATACGACAGATGGAACCTATCAGAAATACACACCGGAATCAACCGGCAGTTCTTCTTCAGAAAGTAAGTTAAGTAACGGAAAAGGAATATGGGGAAAAATCCTTAATTTTGTAGAGAATTTCCTGGATATTGTAGTTATTATAGCAATTGCATTAATCTTACTGCTTGTTCTGGTACTTATTGTCACAGCAGTCAAGCTTAGACACAGAGATCTGGAATTAGATGATCTGTATGATGAATATGGAATTGATCTGGATGAAGAAGAGGAAGCATTAAAAGCTAAGAAAAAAGAAGAGAAACAGGAAAAGAAAGCACAGAAAGCTTCAAAACAGGTTTCGAAAAAAGCATCTAAGAAATATGATGATGAAGATGAATTTGAAGGATACGATGAGGATGATCTTTGGGTTACAGAAAACATAGCCAAAGCCATGGAAAAACCAAAGAAGCAGAAGAGCGTCAAACACGCAACGGCAAAAAAAGCAGCTGCAAAGGGTGTACGTTCTTTAGATGAGACAGGTCCTGCTATCCGCAAACCTGTAAAGAACATTAATCTTCAGGATACAGATGATTTTGAAAAATTTACTCCTTTAGATGAAGAAGAGTTCGATAATTTTGAAGGATATTATTCGGATGATGATTACGATATGTTTGGTTCAAATGACTATGATTATGACGACGATGAGTTATTTGATGCAACGGCAGATCTCTTAAGTAATCACCCGGAAAAGAAGAGAAGTCATGCGGAGATGGATGACACATTTAAGATGGATGTTATTGATCTGGATTAATTACTGAATTAAAATTTTATAAGAAATAAAACCGGCCGCCTGATATCGGAAAATCTGATATCAGGCGGCCGGTTTTGCTGATACTTGAGCGTGTAAGACATGAAGATTACTCTTCAGTTTTGAGAAGATTTTTCAAAGAAGAAAACTGATATCCCATGGATTCCCATTTGTTAAGAAGTTCATCGAGGATTTCTCCGTTGGTTTTTGAAGTGTTGTGAAGTAGTACAATGGCACCGGGATGAATACGGCCGAGTAATTTGTCAAAAGCCTCTTCTTTGGATGGCTGGGCATCGGTAAGCCAGTCAACATAGGCGAGACTCCAGAAGAAGGTATGATATCCCATATCTTTGGCCATCTGTAGATTTTCGGTATTGTATTTTCCCTGAGGCGGCCGGTAAAATCGTGTCATCGACTTTCCGGTGATCTTTTTGAAAAGATCTTCGACATCTGAAAGCTCTTTTGAGAAGGTTTCCTGTGTCGCAATCTGTGACATATCGGGATGATGATACGTATGATTGCCGACGGTGTGACCTTCTTTTTGCATTTGTTTGATCAGATCTGGATTATCCTGCAGAAAATTGCCGACGACAAAAAAGGTAGCAGGAACATGATGCTTTTTCAGAGCCGCCAGGATAGAATGGGTATTGCCATTTTCGTAACCACAGTCAAAAGTCAGATAAATCACTTTCTGATCAGTGTTTCTGGCATAGTAGGCATTATATTTTTTTAATTCATCGAATGAGGCATTTCCGACGGGAGCTTTTCCTTCCTCCTGAAAACTCAACCCCCAGTTTTCGGTGGTTGGGAGAACAAAGGAATGAGAAGAAGATATAAAAGTGCGGCTGGCCGGAGTCAAAGTTGTTTCACTGGCGGGGAAAATTCGGGCAATCAATCCTCCGGCAAAAAAACAGAAGGAAAAGAAGAAAAGGAGGATTAATGGTTTATATCTGGAATAAAGGGTGGAAAAAGAAAGATGAGTTTTGGGTATATGGAATCTGAACATAGAAACTCCGGAAAACTTTTTATACAGTTATATGATGCCCTAAGGAAAAAGATGTGCGGAAAAGGACACAAACTTGCAAAGAATAGGGAATGATAGTAGTATAGGAACGTAGAATTATTAAGAACAGATATAAGAAAGAATAAATGAAACGGGATGAAAACATGGCCAGAGAATATGTGAAAAAAGATAATATGCTGAGTAAAGAAATCCGTTATAAAAAAACAGAGAAGGGTATGATGATCACTGAATATTATGGAAATGACAGTTATGTGGTGCTGCCGGATGAGATAGAAGGTGAGCCGGTCACGATACTGGGAGATTATGCATTTTCCAGAAATCTTTCAGTTGAGGAAATATGGATGCCGTTGGAACTTAAAGAAGTTGGAAGATATGCATTTTACAGGTGCCGGAATCTGAGAAAATTAGTACTTGGCAACAGACTTCTGGATATGGGAGGTGGTGCACTTACAGGCTGCCATCTGGAAGAAGTAGAGATATATCTTCAGGACGGAAAAAAGAGCTGTCTGAAGTCGATTGTAGAAGAGATGCGGTACCAGATGAGGATATATCTACATGCGCCTGAAGGAGGACAGGAAGCAAAACTACTCTTTCCGGAGCATTATGAAGAGGCGGTGGAGAACACCCCTGCAAGAATACTGGAAACGCATCATCACGGGGCAGGCGGATATTATCGTCAGTGTTTTTATGACCGTGAACTGGACTATCGAAAATATGATGAGATGTTTTATCATACGGTTGCGGAAGACACAGAGGAGACGGCAGTGGAACTGGCACTGAACCGCCTGCGGTTCCCGGCAGAACTTTCAGATAAGAACAGACAAGGTTATGAAGAATACTTAAAAAAGCACATGACTGCGGTGGCAAAATGGACGGTGAAGCAGGAAGAGGTGGAAGGAATCCGGTTCCTGCAAAGAAGAAAATTATGGACAGAACAATCTTTACAGGCGGGAATGGATTTCGCGGCAGAAGGTAGCAAAACAGAAATTCTGAGTATTTTTATGGATATCAGAAAGGATCAGTTTCCAAAGAAGAAAAAGACATTTGAGCTATAGAGTATTTATAAAACAAGTAGAGAAGAAAAGCAATGGACAGAGAAAAGATAGAAAATAACAGAGAAACCATAGAAAAGGACCGCCTGGAAAATATAAGCCGTAAGATTCTTGTTATGGCAAGGAATGAACTGTATATGAAGATGCGGTTCCTGGATGTAGCATTATCCAGTCTTCCGTTTGTACTTGATACGGGGGCGGAAGGTATGGGAACAGACGGACTGTATCTGTATTATGATCCACAATATCTCGGGGGATTGTTCAGGGAAGACCGAGTGATGGTGAACAGGATCTACCTGCATCTGGTGCTGCATGGGATTTTTCGCCATATGATCCGCAGAAAAGGAAGAGAGGAACGGCTTTATCATCTGTCATGTGATATTGCTGTGGAATCGATCATCGATGAATTACAGTATCGGTGTGTTATGAAGGCCAGGTCGTTCCCAAGAAGAGAAATGTACCGTGAGCTGAAAAAAGAAATGAAAACGCTTACGGCAGAACGAATATATGAAGTGCTGAGGAAAAAAGCGCTGACACAAAAGCAGCTTGAACAACTGGAGGTGGATTTCCGGGTAGACGATCACAGTTACTGGCCAAAAGCTGAGGAGACAAAAAGACAGAATCAGATTGAAAACCGCTGGCAGGATATCAGTGAGCGTATGGAGACAGAGATGGAGACATTTTCCAAAGAAGCATCACAGACATCCGGAAATCTGATCGATCAGGTGAAAGTAGAAAATCGGGAGCGAATGGATTACCGGGAATTTTTAAGAAAATTTTCGGTGTTAAAAGAAGAGATAACGGTGGATCCGGATTCTTTTGATTATACTTTCTACAGTTATGGATTAACTATGTATGGGAATATGCCGTTGATCGAGCCACAGGAATGGAAAGAAGTTCAGAAGGTAGAAGAATTTGTTATTGTGATCGATACATCGATGTCCTGTTCGGGAGAATTGGTGAAAAAATTTCTGGAGGAGACTTACGGCGTATTAAGTGAAAACGACAGCTTTTTCCGAAAAGTGAACATTCATATCATTCAATGTGATGATCAGGTTCAGACGGATCAGAAGATCACGTGCGAAGAAGAGCTGAAAGAATACATGGACAAACTGGAATTAAAAGGCGAAGGCGGAACGGATTTCAGGCCGGCATTCTCGTATGTGGATGAACTGGTCCGCCAGCATACATTTGAACATTTACGGGGAATGATCTATTTTACGGATGGCCGGGGAATCTATCCGGCGAAAAGGCCTGTATATGAGACGGCATTTGTGTTCATGGAGGAAGACTATGAAGATGTAGATGTTCCGCCCTGGGCAATAAAGATCATCCTGGAAGAAGATCTGGATTTCTGATCAGATGAAATAAATAACAGCAAAAGAAGGGAATACAATGGATATAAAAAGAGCCAAAAAAGAAATCAAAGATTCGATAGAGGCATATCTTGCCAAAGATGAATATGGAGATTATATGATCCCATCAATAAGACAAAGACCAATTCTCCTGATGGGGCCTCCGGGAATCGGTAAGACACAGGTTATGGAACAGGTGGCAAAGGAGTGTAAAGTCGCACTGGTATCTTATACGATCACACATCATACCAGACAAAGTGCGGTCGGACTTCCGTTTATTGAAAAGAAGACGTACGATGGGAAAGAGTACTCGGTTACAGAATATACGATGAGTGAGATCATCGCTTCGGTATATGACAAGATGGAAGAGACAGGACTTAGAGAAGGAATTCTGTTCATTGATGAGATCAACTGCGTGTCTGAGACTCTGGCTCCGACAATGTTACAGTTTTTACAGTGTAAGACATTTGGTAATCAGAAGATTCCGATAGGATGGATCATTGTAGCGGCAGGTAATCCGCCGGAGTACAATAAGTCGGTACGGGATTTTGATGTGGTAACATTGGATCGAATCAAGAAGATCGATGTAGATGTGAATTATGATGTATGGAAAGAATATGCATACCAGGCAGATATTCATCCGGCGATTCTGGCATATCTTGAGATCAGGAGAGACTATTTTTACCGGATGGAGACGACGGTAGATGGAAAGGTCTTTGCAACAGCCAGAGGCTGGGAAGATCTGTCACAGCTTCTGAAGACTTATGAAAAGCTTGGAAAGAAAGCGGACAGAGAGGTTGTACATCAGTATATCCAGCACTGGAAGATTGCAAAAGATTTTGCCAATTATCTGGAAATGTATCATAAGTATAAAAAAGATTATGGTCTTGAGGAGATTATTGAAGGTGTCTATACCAGGGATACGCTTGAGAGACTTCGATATGCAGCATTTGATGAGAGGTTCAGTGTTGTAAATATGTTGATCGGCCGTCTGGGAAGCTGCTTCAAAGAATATTTCCTAAAAGACAGACTGGTTACAATGATATATGAATATCTGAAGTTATATAAATCCAATCTGCAAATGGATCTTGTCGTCTGTGAAGCCAGAGAGCAATATGAAAAATTACGGAAAGAAGAACAGATGACAAAGCAGGACGAGCATGTAAGAAAACAGGTGCTGGATAAACTGGAATCTTACGAACAGCTTGCAAAAGAAGAACATCTGGAAGGAGAGGCAGCATTTGAACGTATAAAAGAGGTGTTTGGAAATGAAGTGGCAGAGAGAGAAGAACTGACAGAACGTACGCTTTCTGCATTGGAACATGCATTTGAATTTATGGAAGATGCATTTGGGGACAGTCAGGAGATGGTTTCTTTTGTTACAGAACTTAACACGAACTATTATAGTATTCAGTTCTTAAAGGAAAATGACTGTGATAAGTATTATCAGTATAATAAGAAACTGTTATTTGACAAACAGCAGGAGGAGATCCTGTCAGAACTAAATGAAGTAGAACAGGATCTGAACACTGCCATAAAATAGATGATTAGTATGTAAGTTTATATCCATGACGGATTTTGCGATAAATTTTCCAGATAATCATGGCCGGAAAGCTGAGCGCAATATATAGTGATGATAGAATTCCGACACCCCCACCGACGATCATAAGAATTAAAATGCCAATATTCATAAGTCAAAGTCCTCCTTGTCAATGTTTTTATATATTGATGTTATATATGATGTGGAATTTTGCTTCCGGGTACATTGTATGGACTTTTGGTAAGAAGATAAAGAAAAACGGATGGATCTTAACACGGTATGAACAAGAATCGTTATTTTCTTAACATTGTTTTAGCGAAAGAAGTACATTTACTTTAAAGACAACAGGTGTTAAAATAAGCAATGAATGTAAACGAAGATGATATAAGACCCGGGGAGGTCTTAAACAAGATGAGATAAAGGAGAAATATATATGAAATGGAATCAGTTTCGTCTGAAGACAACAACAGAGGCAGAAGATATCGTCAGCAGCATGCTTGCTGATCTTGGAATCGAAGGAGTGCAGATCGAAGATAAGATCCCGCTTACACAGTCTGACAAAGAGCAGATGTTCGTAGACATCCTGCCGGATATGCCGGAAGATGACGGATGTGCATACCTGACATTCTATCTGGATGAAGAAGTAGACAAGCATGAGATGTTACTGAAGGTCAGACAGGAATTAGAAGAGATGAGAAGTTATCTGAATGTGGGAGACTGTACGATCGAGGAGTCCCAGACAGAAGATGTAGACTGGGTAAATAACTGGAAGCAGTATTTCCATCAGTTCTATATTGATGACATTCTTGTCATTCCTTCATGGGAGAATGTAGAGGCCAAAGACAGCGACAAGATGGTGATCCATATCGATCCGGGCACAGCATTCGGAACCGGTATGCATGAGACCACACAGCTCTGCATCCGCCAGCTTAAGAAATATGTGACAGAAGATACAGAGATCTTAGACGTTGGATGTGGAAGCGGAATCCTTGGAATGTTGGCGTTAAAGTTCGGCGCAAAGCATTCGGTAGGAACAGACCTGGATCCGTGTGCGATCGATGCAACCTACGAGAATATGGACAACAACGGAATCAGCAGAGACCAGTATGAAGTCATGATCGGTAATATCATTGATGATAAAGAAGTACAGGATAAGGTCGGTTATGAGAAATACGATATCGTAGCAGCAAATATCCTGGCAGATGTACTGGTACCGCTGACACCTGTGATCATCCACCAGTTGAAAAAGGGCGGTATCTATATCACAAGCGGAATCATCGAAGATAAAGAAGAAGTGGTCGTAGAAGCTGTGAAGAAAGCAGGCCTCGAAGTTCTGGAAGTGAACCACCAGGGCGAATGGGTATCTGTAACGGCAAGAAAGAATTAGAGGATTCGATATGCAACATTTTTTTGTGTCACCGGAGCAGGTGAAGGAAGAAAAGATCTACGTAGAGGGCGGCGACGTCAATCATATGAAGAATGTACTCCGCATGAAGACCGGTGAAGAACTTACGGTAAATGACGGAGAAGGCAGTCAGTACCTGTGTGCAGTGGAATCCTATGAAGCAGATATGGCAGTGCTTAAGATACTGGGGAAAAAGCAGGACGAGAGCGAGCTTGCATCAAAGATCTATCTGTTCCAAGGACTTCCAAAGCAGGACAAGATGGAACTGATTGTGCAGAAGTCGGTAGAACTCGGCGCATATCAGGTAATCCCGGTGGCGACAAAGCGAGCCGTGGTCAAGCTGGATGCGAAGAAGGCGAAGAAGAAGGTCGAACGCTGGCAGCAGATTGCGGTCAGTGCGGCGAAGCAGGCAGGACGAGGTATTATTCCTGAGGTGGGAGAAGTATGCACTTATGCGCAGGCATTGAAGCAGGCAGAAGAACTGGACGTTGTCCTGATCCCATACGAACTGGCAAAAGGGATGGAAGAGACGAAGCAGATCATCGCAGGGATCAGACCGGGGCAGTCGGTCGGCATCTTTATCGGACCGGAAGGCGGCTTTGAGGAAGAAGAAGTAGCACTTGCCATGAAAACCGGGGCAAATCCGGTGACACTTGGCAAGAGAATCCTTCGGACAGAGACTGCAGGACTTACGATGCTTTCGGTTCTGATGTTCCATCTGGAAGGGTAGAAACATAATCTAATACTAAGAATGAAGAGTACAGGAAGTGAAGAAATGAAGGAAGTATATCTGGATAATTCGGCGACTACCATGGCATACCGAAGCGTCGGGGAACTGGTGCAGAAGGTCATGTGTGAAGACTATGGCAATCCGTCTTCTATGCATAACAAAGGTGTGGAAGCAGAAAAATATATAAAAGAAGCAAAAGAAACATTTGCCAGACTCTGGAAGGTACAGGAAAAGGAAGTGTATTTTACTTCCGGCGGTACGGAGAGTGACAATATGGCACTGATCGGCGCGGCAAGAGCGAATAAGCGTGCAGGCAACCACCTGATCACATCATCCATCGAGCACCCGGCAATCATCAACACCATGCGTTTTCTCGAGGAAGAAGAAGGATTCCGTGTGACCTATCTTCCGGTAGACCAGTACGGAAGAATCCGTCTGGATGCGTTGAAAGAAGCGCTGTGTGAAGATACAATCCTGGTATCGATCATGTATGTGAACAACGAAGTGGGTTCCGTACAGCCGATTCAGGAAGCGGCAAGTATCGTAAAGGCATATAATAAAGACATTTTATTCCATGTCGATGCGGTACAGGGATTTGGAAAATATAAGATCTACCCGAAGAAACTGAAGGTAGATATGTGCTCCATCAGCGGTCACAAGATCCACGGACCGAAGGGCGTGGGTGCATTATACATCGGTGAAAATGTAAAGATCCGCCCGATCGTTTACGGCGGCGGTCAGCAGCATGACATGCGTTCCGGAACGGAAAATGTACCGGGAATCGCAGGACTTTCCCTGGCGGCAAAGACGATTTACGATAACCTCGATGAAAAAGTGGAGAAGATGCGGGCGTTAAAACAGCATTTCATCGAAGGCGTGGAAAAGATCGAGAATACAACGATCCACGGATTATACGATGAGACATCGGCACCACACATCATCAGTGTGGGAATCGCAGGGATCAGAAGTGAAGTGCTATTACATGCGCTGGAAGATAAAGGAATCTATGTGTCATCCGGATCGGCATGTGCGTCCAACCATCCGCAGATCAGCGGTGTGTTGAAAGGAATCGGGGCAAAACAGGAGTTTCTGGATGCGACGCTTCGGTTTAGTATGTCAGAATTTACTACACTGGAAGAGATTGACTATACGCTCGATGCACTATATAATATAGTACCGATGCTTAGAAGATATACCAGACATTAGAAAGTTACAGATAAAAGAGAAAGAAATCAGGAAAGGAATCAGAAGATGAGATTTCATACATTTTTATTAAAATATGGAGAGATTGGAATTAAGGGAAAGAACCGTCATCTGTTCGAAGACGCACTGGTGCGCCAGGTGCGTTATGCATTAAAAGATGTAGACGGACAGTTCGATGTACACAAATCACAGGCAAGAATCTATGTAGACTGTGAAGGAGATTATGATTACGATGAGACTGTGGAACATCTGAAGAAAGTATTCGGTCTGGTCGGAATCTGTCCGGTTGTCCGTATGGAGGACAAAGGATTCGAGGAACTGAAAAAAGATGTTGTCGCATATATGGATGAGATGTATCCAGATAAGAACTTTACATTTAAAGTAGAGTCCAGACGTGCCAAAAAGTCTTATCCGCTGAACTCTATGGAGATCAGCCGTGACCTTGGAGAAGCGATCCTGTACGCATTCCCGGAAAGCGGAATCAAAGTAGATGTACATCATCCGGATGTTATGGTGAACGTAGAAGTCAGGAATGAGATCTACGTATATTCACAGATCATCCCGGGAGCAGGCGGAATGCCGGTCGGAACCAATGGTTCGGCGATGCTTCTGTTATCCGGCGGTATCGACAGCCCGGTTGCAGGATACATGGTATCCAAACGTGGAGTAAGCCTTGAGGCTACTTACTTCCATGCGCCGCCGTATACAAGCGAACGTGCAAAACAAAAAGTTGTGGATCTTGCAAAGAAAGTGGCAAAATATTCCGGACCGATCAAGCTGCATGTCGTCAACTTTACGGATATCCAGCTTTATATCTACGATCAATGCCCGCATGATGAGCTGACGATCATTATGAGAAGATACATGATGCGTATCGCAGAACATTTTGCAAAAGAGGATGGCTGCTTAGGTATGATCACAGGGGAAAGTATCGGACAGGTGGCAAGCCAGACCATGCAGAGTCTTGCAGCAACGAATGATGTATGTACGATGCCTGTATACCGTCCACTGATCGGATTCGACAAGCAGGAGATCGTGGATGTATCAGAAAAAATCGATACTTATGAGACCTCGATCCAGCCGTTCGAAGACTGCTGTACGATCTTCGTGGCAAAACATCCGGTAACCAAGCCGAATATTGATGTGATCCGCCGTTCGGAAGAGAATCTGAATGAGAAGATCGATGAGCTGATGAAACAGGCGATTGAGACCGTTGAGATCATTGAAGTAAAATAAATGGAGTAAAAAAGAGGGCTGAACCCTTAAACAGGTCAGCCCTTTTTCTAAGTAAATCATTTACTTTTATTACTGATTAGTCACAAAGATATGGTTTTAACATTTCCATGATCTCTTCTACGTTGTCATCAGCGTGGATGTTCAGATCGATCGGTTTAGAAAGATCTAAGCTGAAGATTCCCATGATTGATTTTGCATCAATGACATATCTTCCAGATACAAGATCAAAGTCATAATCAAATTTTGTGATGTCGTTTACGAATGATTTTACTTTGTCGATTGAATTTAAAGAAATCTTTACTGTTTTCATTGGAATACCCTCCTTGATTCATTTCTTGTTCTATAGATATATTAAGAGTCAGAAGAAGAAAAGTCAAGGAACAAATTGCCAAAGAATTCAGAAGATTTTCGTTAGATGTTACAACAATGTGTTAAAATAACGTTTTAAAAAGAAAGGAACAGATATATGAAGAAAGTAGCATTGCATAATCTCGGATGCAAAGTAAATGCATATGAGACGGAAGCCATGCAGGAACTGCTGGAAAAGCATGGATATGAGATCGTGCCGTTCCAGGAAGGTGCGGATGTCTATATCATTAATACCTGTACCGTAACGAATATGGCGGACCGGAAGTCCAGACAGATGCTTCATAAAGCAAGAAAGATGAATCCGGATTCTATTGTTGTTGCCTGCGGCTGCTATGTACAGGCTAAGAAAGATGATATCCCGGAAGGCATTGATATTGTCGTTGGTAATAATAAGAAGCAGAATATTGTTGAAATCCTGGAAAATTATGAAAAAGAAAAGAATCAGGATGGTCAGCGGGAAACATCAGACGAACAGGAAAAGGAAACAGAGACCTATCAGGAGATTCTGGATATCAATCATGAAAAAGTGTATGAAGATCTGCATTTAAGTACGGCGGCGGAACACACAAGAGCTTATATCAAGGTGCAGGACGGATGCAACCAGTTCTGCTCTTACTGCATCATTCCGTTCGCAAGAGGAAGGGTAAGAAGCAGAAGCCGTGACAGTGTGCTGGATGAAGTGAAGACACTGTCGGCCAATGGATATAAAGAAGTGGTACTGACTGGAATCCATCTGAGTTCGTACGGAATCGACTGTGACGACAACCTGTTGTCACTGATTCTGGCGATCCATGAAGTGGAAGGAATCGAAAGAATCCGTCTTGGATCACTGGAGCCGAGAATTATTACGGAAGAATTTGCACAGACGATCGCAAAACTTCCGAAGATGTGTCCGCATTTCCATCTGTCATTGCAGAGCGGATGCAACGCAACATTGAAGCGCATGAACCGTAGATACACAGCAGAAGAGTATTATGAGAAATGTCAGCTGCTCCGCAAATATTTCGACAACCCGGCACTTACAACGGACGTGATCGTCGGTTTTCCGGGAGAGACGGAAGAAGAGTTTGCAGAGTCGAAGGCATTTGTAGATAAAGTAGATTTTTATGAAACACATATTTTTAAATATTCCAGAAGAGAAGGAACAAAGGCAGCGGCTATGAAAGACCAGGTGCCGGATCAGATCAAGGCCGCAAGAAGCGCCGAACTTCTGGAACTGAACCGTAAGAAGCAAGCAGTTTATGAAGAAAGACTGCTTGGAACCACACAGGAGGTCCTGATCGAGGAGAAAATCGTGCGTGATGGAGAGGAACTTCAGATCGGGCACACAAAGGAATATGTGAAAATTGGTGTAAAAAATCCGAATAATCTTATTAATCAGCTTGTAAATGTAGAAATTGAAAACCAATTACAAATATTGCATTGAAATTTGAGATTTAATCATGTAGAATAAAATTGAAATATTTTTGGAGGACGTGATTATATGAAAAATATGACAAATACCCAGTTTTTCCAGGTAGAAAGTGGACCACAGATCAGCGCAAAGGACATTCTGGAGATTGTATATAAGGCATTAAGTGAAAAGGGATATAACCCGGTAAACCAGATCGTAGGTTATATTATGTCCGGAGATCCGACCTACATCACAAGCCATAACGGAGCCAGAAGTCTGATCATGAAGATGGAAAGAGATGAACTGGTAGAAGAGATGCTCAAGACGTATATCGAGCATAATGAGTGGGAATAATGACTATGAGAATCATGGGACTGGACTATGGATCTAAGACGGTAGGCGTTGCGGTCAGTGATCCGTTGGGAATTACTGCTCAGGGAGTAGAGACAATATGCAGAAAGGACGAGAACAAGCTCAGAAAGACCTGTGCGCGTATCGAAGCACTGATTGAAGAGTATCAGGTTACGAAGATTGTTCTCGGACTTCCGAAGCATATGAATAATGATATTGGAGATCGTGCGGAAAAATCAATGGCATTTGGTGAGATGTTAAAAAGACGGACCGGCCTTGAGGTCGTTATGTGGGACGAGCGTCTGACCACGGTAGAAGCTGAGCGGACTTTGATAGAGAATAAGGTGAGGCGTGAAGACCGCAAGAAGTATATTGATAAGATTGCGGCTGTTTTTATATTGCAGGGATATCTGGATTCACTTGCGCATACGCCCCTGGATTAAGAGGTGGATTATAGATGGAAAAGATTAAATTCATGTCCGAAGAGATGAATGAAGAAGTAGATTTTTATGTACTTGAACAGACAAAAGTTGGTGGGGTGTCTTATATTCTGGTGACAGATTCGGAAGATGATGATGCAGAATGTCTGATTTTGAAAGACACATCAGGAGAGAACCAGTCAGAGAGTGTATACGAGATCGTAGAAGATGATGTAGAGCTTTCTGCTGTTCTGAAAGTATTTGAAGAACTACTTGAAGATGTAGAGATTGAAAGGTAGTTTGGAATGTCTATCAGTAAAGAGAAGTTTAAAGAAATGCTGAGAGAAAAGGGGTTGAAAGTTACCAACCAGCGTATACTGGTACTGGAGGTCCTTGCAGATCATCGTGATAAGCATCTGACTGCAGAAGATATTTATGAATTAGTAAGAGAAGATTATCCGGAAATTGGGCTGGCAACAATTTACCGGACAGTGCAGCTGTTACTGGAAATGCAATTGGTGGATCGTATCAATCTTGATGATGGATGTGCACGTTATGAGATCGGAGAATTCTTCGATGGAGAAGAAAGACATCATCATCATCACCTGATATGCAGAACATGTGGAAAGATCATTCCGTTCAAGGATGATCTTCTGGAAAATCTGGAAGATAAGATCGAAGAGACAACGGGATTTCATGTGTTAGACCACGAATTAAAGTTCTACGGACAGTGCAAGGAGTGCCAAAAAAGAGGCAGAAAAATAGTACGGTAAGCACGTGGAGGTGTAATTTTGAAGAGAGAAAACAATGGAAAAATGCGTATCATTCCACTCGGAGGTCTGGAAAAGATCGGAATGAACATCACAGCTTTTGAGTATGAGGACAGTATTATTGTTGTAGACTGTGGATTATCTTTCCCAGAGGAGGATATGCTCGGAATCGACCTGGTCATTCCGGATGTTACTTATCTGAAGGATAATATCCAGAAAGTCAAAGGATTTGTGATCACCCATGGTCATGAAGACCATATCGGTGCACTCCCTTATATATTAAGAGAACTGAATCTTCCGATCTATGCGACCAAGCTTACGATGGGAATCATCGAGAAGAAGCTGACGGAGCACAATCTGCTTCGCAGTACAAGAAGAAAAGTTGTAAGACACGGACAGTCGATCAATCTGGGTCAGTTCCGTATCGAATTTATCAAGACAAACCACAGTATCCAGGATGCTGCGGCACTGGCAATCTATTCACCGGCCGGTATCGTTGTGCATACAGGAGACTTTAAAGTAGATTATACACCGGTATACGGTGATGCGATCGACCTGCAGAGATTTGCAGAGATCGGAAAGAAAGGTGTACTGGCACTGATGTCGGACAGTACCAATGCGGAGAGGCCGGGATTTACCCAGTCTGAGCGTACGGTAGGTATTACATTTGACCACATTTTTGCAGAGCATAAAGATACACGTATTATCATTGCAACATTTGCATCAAATGTAGACCGTGTACAGCAGATCATCAATACGGCATGTAAATATGACCGTAAGGTAGTCGTAGAAGGACGAAGCATGGTGAATATCATCCAGGTTGCACAGGAGCTGGGATACTTAAATGTTCCGGATAAGACACTGATCGAGATCGACCAGCTGAAGAATTATCCACCGGAGAAGACAGTTCTGATCACAACCGGAAGTCAGGGAGAATCAATGGCAGCACTGTCACGTATGGCAGCAGATGTGCATAAGAAAGTAACAATCATGCCTGGCGATACGATCATCTTCAGTTCAAACCCGATCCCTGGAAATGAAAAATCCGTATCCAAGGTCATCAATGAACTGACTGCGAAAGGTGCCAATGTTATCTTCCAGGATGCCCATGTATCCGGTCATGCTTGTCAGGAAGAATTGAAACTGATCTATTCTCTGGTAAAACCGAAATATGCAATTCCGGTCCATGGAGAGTACAGACATCTGAAAGCAAATGCAGGAATCGCCAAGATGCTTGGTATTCCGAAAGAAAATATCTTTATTCTGAAATCGGGTAATGTACTGGAACTCAGCGATAAGGAAGCAAAAGTTGTAGACAACGTGCATACAGGAGAGATCCTGGTAGACGGCCTCGGTGTCGGAGATGTTGGTAATATCGTACTCCGTGACAGACAGCATCTGGCAGAAGACGGTATCATGATCGTTGTACTGACACTGGAGAAGGGAAGCAACCAGCTTCTTGCAGGTCCGGATATTGTATCGCGCGGATTTGTGTATGTAAGAGAGTCTGAAAGTCTGATGGAAGAGGCGAGAAAAGTCCTTACAGAAGCGGTAGAAGACTGTCTGACACACCAGCGTAATGCGGACTGGAGCAAGATTAAGCTTGTGATTCGTGATACGATGAATGATTTCATCTGGAAGCGGACCAAGAGAAGACCAATGATTCTTCCGATTATTATGGACGTATAGAAAGTATAATTATAATTAAACGGGAAATGAGCCGCACATTGTATAAAACAGGCGCCTTCGAACGCAGTGGGCGAAGCCTGTTTTGTGCAGTGTACGGCTCATTTCCTTGTAGAAACTCAAGATGAAAAAATGTGTAACAGATAAAACCGTAACAAATAGAACAGAGGTAGGAATACTATGATCGTAGATGAACGTATGGTCACATACATCCGGTCGCTGGAACGTCCGGAGAATCCTGTCATAGAAGCAATCGAACAGGAAGCGTTAGATAGTTTCGTGCCGATCATCCGGAAGGAAACCCAGAGTTTCCTGAAAGTCATGATGTTGATGAACCGCCCGGCGAGAGTCCTTGAAGTCGGTACAGCAGTCGGATTTTCGGCGATTTTAATGAGCGAATATCTTCCGGAAGGAAGCCATATCACAACGATAGAAAATTATGAAAAAAGAATTCCGATCGCAAGAAATAATTTCAAACGGGCAGGGAAAGAAGAACAGATTACCCTGATCGAAGGGGATGCCCTGGAAGTGATGAAGACACTGGAAGGACCGTATGATTTTATTTTTATGGATGCGGCTAAGGGACAGTATATCCACTATATGCCGGAGGCAGTGAGACTGCTTTCGGATGGTGGCATCTTAATGTCGGATAATGTATTACAGGATGGAGATATCATTGAATCCCGGTTCGCGGTTGAACGGAGAAACCGTACGATCCACAGCCGGATGAGGGATTATCTCTATGAATTAAAACACAGTGATGTGCTGGAGACATCGATCATCCCACTGGGAGACGGTGTGGCACTCAGCATTAAGAAGAAAAAAGAAGAGAAGGAGAATCGATAAGATGAGAAACAGACATCCAGAATTACTGATTCCTGCAAGCAGTCTGGAAGTGTTGAAGACTGCGGTTATGTTTGGTGCAGATGCAGTATATATCGGAGGAGAAGCGTTCGGACTTCGTGCAAAGGCAAAAAACTTCTCCATGGAAGACATGAAAGAAGGAGTGCGGTTTGCACATGACCATGGCGCAAGAGTCCATGTCACCGTGAATATTCTTGCACACAATGATGACCTGGAGGGAGCAGCAGAGTATTTAAAAGAACTGAAAGAAATCGGTCCGGACGCCCTGATCATTGCAGACCCGGCAATCTTTATGCTTGCCAAAGAGATCTGCCCGGAGATTGAAAGACACGTCAGCACGCAGGCAAATAATACCAACTACGGTACATTTAACTTCTGGTGGAACCTGGGAGCAAAACGTGTGGTAACAGCCAGAGAGCTTTCGTTAAAAGAGATCAAAGAGATCCGTGCACATATCCCGGAAGAGATGGAGATTGAAAGCTTTATCCACGGGGCAATGTGTATCTCTTATTCTGGAAGATGTCTCTTGAGTAATTTCTTCACAGGAAGAGATGCCAATCAGGGAGCCTGTACACATCCGTGCCGCTGGAAATATTCCGTGGTAGAAGAGACGAGACCGGGCGAATATATGCCGGTATATGAGAATGAAAGAGGTACCTACATTTTCAACTCTAAGGATCTGTGTATGATCGAGCACATTCCGGAGATGATCGATGCCGGAATCGACAGCTTTAAGATCGAAGGACGTATGAAGACGGCCCTGTATGTGGCAACAGTTGCGAGAACGTACCGTAAGGCAATTGATGATTATCTGGAAGATCCGAAGAAATATGAGGCAAATATGCCGTGGTACAAGGATCAGATTTCAAATTGTACCTATCGTCAGTTCACGACAGGATTTTATTTTGGAAAACCAAGTGAAGAAAGCCAGATTTATGACAGTAATACGTATATCAGAGAGTACACATATCTTGGTATCATAGGAGAGATTAAAGACGGACTGTACAGGATTGAACAGCGAAATAAATTCTCGGTAGGCGAAGTGATTGAAATCATGAAACCGGACGGACAGAATGTAGAAGCAACTGTAGAAAAAATCATAGATGAGGATGGAAATGAACAGGAAAGTGCACCACATCCGAAACAGGTGCTTTATGTGGCACTCAGTGCAGATGCATCGGTATATGATATTTTAAGAAGAGCAGAAAAAGAAACAGAATAATCTTATGGAAAAGAAGACAGTGATTCAGTGCAAAAATGGAAAAGCACAGAATCACTGTTTTTTGCATAGAATATAATAAAACTGCCGGGGAGGGAGTCGCTGTATTGAAATCATTTCCCCAACCCCTCACAGCAGCAGAGGAAAAGTATTATGTGCAAAAATATACAGAGGGTGATCTGGAAGCAAAGCATATTTTGATAGAAAGAAATCTGAGGCTGGTTGCCCATATTGTAAAAAAATATCAGCCTCCGCCGGAGGAAATGGAAGATCTTCTGTCTATTGGGACAATAGGACTTATGAAAGCTGTTGTTACGTTTGATCCGGAAAAAAGTGCAAGACTTGCAACATATGCAGCTCGTTGTATAGAAAATGAATTATTGATGCATTTCCGCGGAAAGAAAAAATCGTCAAAAGAAGTATCTTTGTATGAACCGATCGGAACAGACAGGGAGGGAAATGAGATACAGCTATTTGATGTGATCGAGATGGGAGAAGAAGATGTTCATCACAGGCTCGAAAAAAAAGAAGATGTCATACGATTATATCAGAAAGTTGAGTCAGAACTGTCTGCGAGAGAACGCATAGTATTGAAATTGCGGTATGGATTATATAATGAAGAAGAATATACACAGCGCGAAATCGCCAAAATGTTGGGAATTTCAAGATCATATGTTTCAAGGATTGAGAAGAGTGCAATTGAAAAACTGAGAGCCTTTTTTCCTTCTTAGAAAAGTCTTTAAGAAATCTTTAGAATTATATGGCAATTATTTTAAGAATCAAAGTCTATACTTAACACCATAAGAAAGAGACATATCAGAAGGTATGTGAGAAAGGGTGGCAGTTATGAAAGTACTGGTGTTAAGTGGAAGATTTGGAATGGGACATGAAATGGCAGCCAATGCAATCTGTGAACAGTTCCGTAAGCTTGATAAAGATACAGAAATTGTAAAAAAAGATCTCCTGGAAGAATTATATCCACATATCAGCAAACTTATTTTTGGGGGATTTCGTCTGATGGTGGAGCATTGCCACGGAATATATAACTTTATTTATAAAATGTCTGGAAAAATGAAAGTAGAAATGCAGCCGAGAGGAGCTGCGATTTATAAAAAGTTAAAGAAAATCCTGGAAAAGGAACAGCCGGATGTTATTGTCTGTACACATCCGATGTGTGTAAAGGCAATTGCATCATATAAAGAAAAGACTGGACTTTCGACACTGCTGGTTACATGTATTACAGATATCAGCATGCATCCGGAATGGAAAGCAGATCAGACAGATCTGTATCTGGCACCTACCAGGGAGATTAAGGAGCATCTGATCTGTGAAGGTACAAAAGCAGAGAATATTCTTGTAACAGGAATTCCTGTACGTCAGCAGTTCTTGAATATGGACAGGAATCATCTGGAAAATGAAAAAAAAGTTCGCAGAGTTCTTGTAATGGGAGGCGGACTTGGCCTCATGCCAGATTTGAGAAGATTACTGGGAAAATTGCATAGTATGCAATCTGTTCAGATCATTGTTATTACGGGAAAGAATCATAAAATGTACGAAGAATGGGTGAACCGGTATGAGGATGTCAAAGTACTGGGATATACAGAAAATATCAGTAAATATATGCGGTGGGCAGATCTTGTGATCACAAAAGCCGGAGGGATCACGTTGTTTGAAATCCTTCACAGTCAGGTACCGTTATTTGTGATTCATCCATTTCTGGAACAGGAAATGAACAATGCAAGGTATGCGGCAGAAAAAGGATTTGCAAAAGTGGTATGGGGAAAACACGAGGATTATATTCCGGAACTGGAAAAACTTCTGAATGACAGAAAACTTCTGAAACAGATGGATGAGAATGTAAGACATGCCCGGAAGGAAATGATAGATGTTTCTCTGGATAAGGCGGTAGAGATCATGGAAGAGAGGATGACGGCATAATGAAGAAAGCAGTAAAGGCAGGAATTATAGGCGCAGGAGCACTTGGATATAGTATCATTCCAACATATCTGATGAAGTACCACTGGATTATCAGAGACAAAAAGATGGCGAAAAAAGAAGAAAAGGTTTTATATCTGACATTTGACGACGGACCTGATACCGTATATACGAACAAATTACTGGATCTTCTGGATCAGGAACAGGTTCCGGCAACCTTTTTCATGGTAGCGGAAGCTGCACAGGGACATCCGGATATTGTGAAACGGATGAAAAAAAGTGGATATTCGATAGGAATACATTCTTTGAGTCATCAAAGTGCAATGCTGTTCGGACCTGGAAGGACGAAAAGGGATCTGAAAGAATCCAGGAAGATTATGGGAAAAATGGGAATTGACGTAAAAGAATACAGACCACCATGGGGACATTTGAACCTGATGAGTTTATACTGCATCAGGAAAATGCATTTGCAACTGATTTTTTGGGATGTAATGGCGCAGGACTGGTCTGCAAAGGAGACGGCAGACAGTATCTGCAATAAAATTCTTAGACGTGTATTTCCGGGAGCAGTGATATGCCTGCATGATGGAAGAGGAGAAAATGGTGCACCGGGAAGAACAATTGAAGCACTGAAAAAAGCAATTCCAATGTTAAAGGCACAAGGATATGAATTTAGAAGGATTGAAGAAAAGTATGAAACATCAGGAAGGTCAGAGATCAGTTAAAAAATATATTGTGTTATTTATATTGCTGGTGCTCGTAGTCATATTTATTGTATTGAAGGGTGCGGATATAGAATCTGTATGGAATGCAATGAAAAATGCGGATCCGAAATGGCTGACGGCAGGCCTTGGTCTGGCAGCAGTGTTTAATATTGCAGAAGGCATTAATCTGAGAAAAGTTTTAGTATCTTTTGGATATCGGGTAAGCTTTAAAGAGGCTATGAAATATGCATATATTGGCTATTTCTTCAGTTCGGTAACACCATCGGCGACCGGAGGACAGCCATTGCAGCTATATGCGATGAGCAAAGATAAGATCCACGTGGCACATGGAACGATGGCACTTTTAACAGAGCTTACGAGTTTTCAGATTGCTGCATTTCTGATGGAAAACATTGCAGCGTTCTGGATTCTGACAGGAAGAATACACCTGAATAAAATTATGCTGATACTGGCATTGGTTGGTTATATTATGAATCTGCTTTTTATTGCCGCACTGATGATCGTGATCGTATCTGACAGACTGAAAAGAAAAATCGTAAAAGGGATTCGCTTTTTGGTTATGAAACTTCCATTTAGACATAAAGAGAAAATGGAAAGTAAAATCAATGATATATTACACGATTTTGAAAATTGCAAAGATTTTATAAAAAAAGATCCAAACCTTACATTACAGGTAATTGGGGTGAGCCTGGTACAGATTATCTGCTGGTTCAGCGTTCCGTGGGCAGTATATCATGCAATGGGAGAAGCAGGCAGTACATTTGGCAGTCTTTTTTTACATCAGATTATATTATATATGACAACAGCGCTTCTTCCGTTTCCGGGAGCGGAAGGAATCAGTGAATTTTCTTTTGTAAAATTATTTGCCGGTATGTTTTCTTCGGTACCGGTTGCGGCTGTAGTATTGGTGAATCGTGGGATTAGTTTTTACTTCCTGTTGATCTTAAGTGGAATACTTGGTGTGGTGTTAGGACGTTTTAATGGAAGAAGTGCAGATCAAAGTGGAACGAAATACAAACTGCAACAGGAAACAGAAAATGGAACTGGAAAAATATTGACATAACAGAAAGAATAGGATATGATGATTGCACATTTAACGAAGATGAGGAATCATATATTCTGTTCTTTTTTCGTTTTATCCTATGCAGCAATGCGATGAGCAGCTGCTTCTTTAACGGCTATTTCGGCCGGAATATCAATTGTAAATTTAATTTAATAAGCTTGTACCGAAAAAAGCCGGGTGCAGGAATCACGATCGAACCTGGTGGATACGGATACAGAAAGGAGTATGTAGATGTCGTTTTGTACAGTTTTATCTGCAGCTGTTCAGGGACTGAGTGTAGAGATGATCAGAGTGGAGGCTGATGTCAGTAACGGACTTCCGATGTTTCACATGGTAGGATATCTGTCTTCGGAAGTAAAAGAAGCATCAGAGAGAGTGCGTACAGCAATTCGCAATTCGGGAATGAAATTACCGGCTAAGAAGATTATTGTGAATCTGGCTCCGGCAACAGTTAGAAAAAGAGGAGCGTCGTTTGATCTGCCGATTGCACTGGCGGTTCTGGCAGCAATGAATTATGTACCGGAAGAGGCACTAAAAGGTGTGGCAGTGATTGGTGAGGTGAGTCTGGAGGGGAAAATAAGAGGTGTGTCAGGTGTGCTGCCAATCGTTATGGAAGCTAAGAATCAGGGCTGTACTGCCTGTATTTTGCCGGAAGAAAATGAAATAGAAGGCAGGCTTGTGAGCGGGATAAAGATTCTTCCCGCTGATAATCTGGAAAAACTCTGCGCATATCTGAACGGAGATGAAAAAGAGCTACATAGAAAAAAACAGGGAAGGTCCTCCGCACAAAGAAATATTTTCGAAAATAAAAAAGAGGATTTTTCAGACATATCTGGTCAAAATGCGGTGAAGAGGGCAGCGGAGATTGCCGTGGCGGGAGGACATAATTTATTAATGGCAGGACCGCCGGGATCCGGCAAGTCGATGATTGCAAGAAGGATTGCGACGATTTTACCGGAATTGTCATTGGAGGAGAGCCTGGAGATTACCAGAATATACAGTGTACTTGGAATGATAGATAAAGAGCAGCCTTTGATCACCAGGCGTCCGTTTCGAAGTGTTCATCATACCATAACGAAGACTGCATTAGTTGGAGGTGGAATGACACCAAGACCGGGAGAAATCAGTATGGCTCACGGAGGTGTGTTATTTTTGGATGAACTGGCAGAGTTTCCGAGAAATGTACTGGAAGTGTTGAGACAGCCTTTGGAGGAACATCAGATACATATTGCCAGAAATTATGGAAATTTTACATTTCCGGCAGAATTTATGCTGGTAGCAGCCATGAATCCGTGCCCATGCGGTAATTATCCGGATATGCAGAAATGTTCATGTACGCCGTCACAGATCCAGAAATATCTTGGAAAGATAAGTCAGCCATTTCTGGATCGTATGGATCTGTGTATTGAGACGCCGAAAGTGGAGTATCGGGAACTGGATATAGAAAGGATAGGAAAAAAAGAGGAGGAATCATCGGAGGTAATACGAAGTAGAGTAGTAGAAGCAAGAAAATTACAGAAAAAAAGATACGAGGGAACGCAAATCCGTATAAACTCTATGCTTGGACCGGGAGAAATCAGGACCTATATTCCATTAGGCAGTGCGGAAAGAAAGTTGATGGAGAAGGCATTTGAAAGGATGGGGCTGACAGCGAGAACATATCATAAGATTTTACGAGTTGCAAGAACGATCGCTGATTTGGATTACAGTGAAAAAGTGACGGAGAAGCATTTAAAAGAGGCAATCGCTTATCGGTCGTTGGATAAAAAATATTGGGGACGTTAAGAAAGGAGAAAAGCAGATGATCTACGAATACTGGCTGGCAGGAATAAAAGAGATTACAGATCTGAAGAAGCAAAAACTAAGAGAGGTATATGGATCTGGAAAAGCAATATATTATATAGAAGAAACTAAGTTAGATAAACTGCGCTTTCTAAACGAGAAGGATGTGGCGATATTAAAGAATGCAAAAAAAGATACAGAACTTGAAGAAAAATGGAGAAGGACAGAAGAAAAAAGAATACAGTTTATTCCGTACTTTTTAAAGACGTATCCGGAAAAACTGAAATATATTACCGATCCTCCGTATGCATTATATGTACTCGGACAACTTCCGGATGAAAAAAGAAAAAGTGCGGCGATTGTTGGGGCGAGAAACTGTACGGCGTATGGTGAACAGATGGCATTACAATATGGAAAAAGCCTTGCAGAAGCAGGAATACAGATAATAAGTGGTATGGCAAGAGGAATTGACGGTGCAGGACAAAGAGGAGCGTTAAATAGTAGTTGGGCTAAAGAAAGTGGTGTGACATATGCGGTACTTGGATGCGGAGTGGATGTCTGTTATCCAAGAGAGAATATAGGATTGTATATGGATATACAGGAAAAAGGAGGAATAGTATCCGAATTTTCACCAGGAACCCAGCCGTATGCGTGGAATTTTCCAAGAAGAAATCGAATCATCAGTGCGCTGGCGGACTGGATACTTATTATGGAAGCAAAAGAAAGGAGCGGATCATTGATTACTGCGGATCTTGCACTGGAGCAGGGAAAGGATGTATATGCTCTTCCGGGACCGGTAAACAGTGTATTAAGCCAGGGGTGTCACAGACTGATCAAGCAGGGAGCGGGGATACTGATTACCCCGGAAGAATTGATGGATGAATGGAACATTAATCCGGTGGAAATCGGGCAAAAAGGAAACAAAAGTGAAAAAATGCTTGAAAGTCCTGAGTTTATGGTGTATAGTTGTCTCGATTTGTTTCCGAAAGGGACAGATCAGCTGATGAAAGAAACAGGACTTTCAGTTACAGAGTTAATGGAAAGACTGATCACGTTAGAATTAAATGGATATGTAAAGGAAGTATCCAGAAATTATTATATAAGGCTGCAGTAAAGATACAGCCGCTATTATGGAGGAAATTATGGCACGCTATCTGGTAATCGTGGAGTCACCTGCGAAGGTGAAAACAATTAAAAAGTTTTTAGGAAGTAATTATGTAGTGACCGCATCGAATGGTCACGTAAGAGATATGCCCAAGAGCCAGATGGGTATCGATATTGAAAATGATTATGAACCAAAATATATAACGATCAGAGGAAAGGGAGAAATCCTTGCAAAGCTTCGCAAGGAAGTGAAGAAAGCTGACAAGATTTATCTGGCAACTGACCCGGACCGTGAAGGAGAAGCAATATCCTGGCATCTGAGTAAAGCGTTAAAATTAGAGGATAAAAAATTTTATCGAATTAGTTTTAATGAGATTACCAAGAATGCAGTAAAAGCGTCGCTTAAGAATCCAAGAGAGATAGACATGGATCTGGTAGATGCACAGCAGGCACGTCGTGTCCTGGACAGAATTGTAGGCTACAAGATCAGTCCGCTTTTGTGGGCAAAGGTTAAGAGGGGATTAAGTGCCGGCCGTGTACAGTCTGTTGCACTTCGAATTATTGCAGACAGAGAAGAGGAGATAGATGCATTTATACCGGAAGAGTATTGGACACTTGATGCGAATCTGAAAGTGAAAGGCGAAAGAAAACTTCTTACGGCTAAATTCTATGGAACAGAGAAAAATAAGATGACGATTTCATCAAAGGAAGAACTGGATGCAATTGTCAAAGAAGTAGAGAATGCAGATTATTCTGTTGCAGACATAAAAAAAGGAGAAAGAACAAAGAAAGCACCGGTACCTTTTACAACCAGTACACTTCAGCAGGAAGCGTCTAAAGCGCTGAATTTTGCGACGGCTAAGACAATGCGTATTGCGCAGCAGTTATATGAAGGTGTTGACATCAAGGGCAGTGGAACGGTAGGTCTGATCACATATCTGCGTACTGATTCTACCCGTATTTCAGAGGAAGCAGATGCAGCAGTAAGAGAATATATCAAAGAAGGATTCGGAGAAGAATATGTAGCGGAGGGTGATGCAAAGAAGACTTCTGATAAGAAAATCATCCAGGATGCGCATGAGGCGATTCGTCCGACTGATGTAACCAGAACTCCGGCAGCAGTGAAAGAATTCCTGAGCAGGGATCAGTTCCGTCTGTATCAGCTTGTATGGAAACGTTTTATCGCCAGCAGAATGCAGCCGGCGAGATATGAGACCACTTCTGTTAAGATTGCAGCAGGACAGTACCGTTTTACTGTTGCCGCATCCAAAGTTTCATTTGAAGGTTTCAGAAGTGTGTACACAGAAGCGGGAGAGGCAAAAGAAGAGAACAATGTATTATTAAAGGGTCTCGATATGAATTCGGTTCTTACGAAGGAAAGCCTTGATACGAAGCAGCACTTTACGCAGCCGCCGGCTCATTATACAGAAGCAACACTGGTTAAGACACTGGAAGAACTCGGAATCGGCCGTCCAAGTACTTATGCGCCGACAATTTCCACAATTATTGCAAGACGTTATGTGGCCAAAGAAAATAAAAATCTCTATCTGACTGAGATTGGAGAAGTTGTAAATCATATTATGAAGCAGTCATTCCCAAGTATTGTAGATGTGAATTTTACAGCTAATATGGAAAGTCTTCTTGATGGAGTCGCAGAAGGCAAAGTCAGATGGAAAACAATTATTGAAAACTTCTATCCAGATCTGGAAGCAGCAGTAGAAAAAGCTGAAAAAGAACTGGAACAGGTGAAAATAGAAGATGAAGTTACAGATGTAATCTGTGAACAATGTGGACGTAATATGGTAGTGAAGTATGGTCCGCATGGAAAATTCCTGGCTTGTCCAGGATTCCCGGATTGCCGTAACACCAAACCATATCTGGAAAAAATAGGAGTACCATGCCCAATCTGCGGAAAAGACGTTGTAATCCGTAAAACGAAAAAAGGAAGAAGATATTACGGATGTGAAGATAATCCGGAATGTGAATTTATGTCATGGCAGAAGCCATCAACAAAAAAATGCCCGAGATGTGGCGCATATATGCTTGAAAAGGGAAATAAACTGGTCTGCAGTGATGAACAGTGTGGATATGTAGAAAATATTGAAAATACTAAGGAAAATTAGGAAAATTCGTTGAATGTTTCAGAATTGTATGATAATATACATTCATAAGGATGGAGGAATGTAAATGGGCGTACAATTGTTGGATAAAACCAGAAAAATCAACAAATTACTGCATAACAACAGTTCGAGCAAAGTCGTATTTAACGATATCTGTGAAGTCCTTACAGAGATTCTGGATTCGAACGTATTGGTGATCAGTAAAAAAGGAAAAGTGCTTGGCGGAAGCAAATGTGAAGGTGTGCCTTACATTACCGAATTGATCGAGAGAGAGATCGGAAAGCATGTAGATGATATGCTGAATGAGCGCCTGCTTAGTATCTTATCAACAAAAGAAAATGTAAATCTTCAGACACTTGGATTTTCCGAAGAAACTGTCAAAGGTTACCAAGCGATCATTACACCTATTGACATTGCCGGAGAACGACTTGGAACACTTTTTATTTATAAAAAAGATAAGGTGTATGAAATTGATGACATTATTCTGAGCGAATATGGAACGACGGTCGTTGGCCTTGAGATGTTAAGATCCGTGAATGAAGAAAGTGCAGAAGAGACCAGAAAAGAGCATATTGTACAGTCTGCGATCAGCACATTGTCTTATTCGGAACTGGAGGCGATCATTCATATATTTGATGAACTGGATGGAGCCGAAGGAATCCTTGTTGCAAGTAAGATTGCAGATCGAGTAGGAATTACAAGATCCGTTATTGTAAATGCTCTTAGAAAATTCGAAAGTGCAGGGGTAATAGAATCCCGCTCTTCGGGAATGAAAGGAACGTATATTAAAGTAATCAATGATTACGTATTTACTGAACTGGACCGCATTAAAGCAGAACGTACAAAATAATAAGAATTATAAAGGGTATCGGGCGACTGATACCCTTTTCATACTATAAAAGGAGGATACAGGCAGTGGGATATGAAGGATGTACAGCAAAACTCCGAATGGAACGTGTGATTCTGGAGGACAGTTTTTTTGATGAAACGGAATATTTATGTAAGATCATAGCATATGATGAGGAAGAAGAAACGTTGTATCTGGTATCTGAAGAAGCGGAACTTACATCATATTCATTGGACGGTATTTATGAATGCAGCATTGAGAATTTAGAAGATCCGGTGATATGTAAAGGAATTATAAAAGAACGTTACTGGAATAAGGCTGGAAAAGTGATGAAATTCAAAATACAAAACGGATTTTATAAAAAACTTCTAAACTAAATAGAAAGTGTGTTGACAAACCAAAAAGAGAGTGCTATTTTATATCTAGAATCTTTCAGCACTCTCTTTTGTTGAGTGCTAATAATACAGAAAATGATTTAAGGAGGAATAGATATGAAGTTAGTACCATTAGGTGACAGAGTTGTATTAAAACAGTGTGTAGCAGAGGAGACTACAAAGTCAGGAATCGTGATCCCTGGACAGTCTAAAGAAAAACCACAGCAGGCAGAGGTTATCGCTGTAGGACCAGGCGGAATGGTAAATGGAAAAGAAGTTGAGATGCACGTTACAGCAGGTCAGCAGGTAATTTATTCCAAATATGCAGGAACAAATGTTGAGATCGATGACGAAGAATACATCATCGTAAAACAAGATGATATTTTAGCCATCTGTGAGTAATTAAGCAAATCATTTATATATTTCAGGAGGTAGATACCAATGGCAAAAGAAATTAAATATGGTGCAGAAGCAAGAAGAGCTTTGGAAGAAGGCGTTAATAAACTTGCTGATACAGTAAGAGTAACAATCGGACCAAAAGGACGTAATGTAGTTCTGGATAAATCATTCGGAGCACCACTGATCACAAATGATGGTGTTACAATTGCAAAAGAGATCGAACTGGAAGACAGATTTGAGAACATGGGAGCACAGCTGATTAAAGAAGTTGCTTCCAAGACAAATGATGTAGCCGGAGACGGTACTACAACAGCAACCGTACTTGCACAGGCAATGGTTCATGAAGGTATGAAGAACCTGGAAGCAGGAGCTAACCCAATCATTCTCCGTAAAGGAATGAGGAAAGCTACAGATGTGGCTGTTGAAGCAATTGCAAAGATGTCAAGCAAAGTAAAAGACAAAGACCAGATTGCAAAAGTAGCAGCAATCTCAGCAGGTGATGCTGAAGTCGGACAGATGGTAGCAGACGCTATGGAAAAAGTATCTAATGACGGAGTCATCACAATTGAAGAATCTAAAACTATGAAGACAGAGCTGGACCTTGTAGAAGGAATGCAGTTTGACCGCGGATATGTATCTGCATATATGGCAACAGACATGGACAAAATGGAGGCTAATCTGGATGATCCATATATCCTGATCACAGATAAGAAGATTTCTAACATTCAGGAAATCCTTCCACTTCTGGAGCAGGTCGTTCAGGCGGGAGCAAGACTTCTTATCATTGCAGAGGATATCGAAGGAGAAGCTCTTACAACACTGATCGTTAATAAACTGCGTGGAACATTCAATGTTGTTGCAGTTAAAGCACCTGGATATGGCGACAGAAGAAAAGAGATGTTAAAAGACATCGCTACATTGACAGGTGGTCAGGTAATTTCAGAAGAGCTTGGCATGGAACTGAAAGATACAACTATGGATCAGCTTGGACGCGCAAAATCTGTAAAAGTACAGAAAGAAAATACAGTCATCGTTGATGGCATGGGAGACAAGAATGCAATCGCAGATCGTGTTGCACAGATCAAGGCTCAGATCGAAGAGACAACATCTGATTTCGATAGAGAAAAACTGCAGGAAAGACTTGCAAAACTTGCAGGCGGAGTAGCTGTTATCCGTGTCGGAGCAGCAACAGAGACTGAGATGAAAGAAGCAAAACTTCGTATGGAAGATGCTCTGAATGCTACAAGAGCAGCAGTAGAAGAAGGCATCATTTCCGGTGGTGGATCAGCTTATATCCATGCATCAAAAGCAGTTGCTAAGGCAATTGAAGAACTGGAAGGCGATGAGAAGACAGGTGCCAAAGTTGTACTGAAAGCCCTGGAAGCTCCGTTATTCCACATTTCTGCAAATGCAGGACTCGAAGGTGCTGTTATTATTAACAAAGTAAGAGAGTCAGAAGTCGGAACAGGATTTGATGCCCTGACAGAACAGTATGTAGATATGGTTGAAAACGGAATTCTTGATCCGGCAAAGGTTACAAGAAGTGCGCTTCAGAATGCAACATCTGTTGCTTCTACACTCCTTACAACAGAGTCTGTTGTGGCTGATATCAAAGAAGATGCACCAGCTGTGCCGGCAGGAAATCCGGGCATGGGTATGATGTAAATCATAAACGGTATATATATTAAATTTTTGAGAACTCCTCGTCAGAGGAGTTTTCTTTTTACTGCCAGGTGTGCTACAATAGACATAGCTTAAAGCAGACTTGGAGGAAAGAAAAATGGATGATTTTTACACAGAGCAGCTGATAAAAAAACAGGCGGACTCAAAGGATACACTTAAGAAAGTGGGACTGATAGCATTAACTGTTGTGTCAGTGCTTTTGGTTTTTGTTATACCGGTGGGAATTATATTACCAGTTGTGATGATCGTGATCGATGTGCTGATGTTCCGCAATCTGAATGTGGAGTATGAGTATGTATTTGTAAATGGTGATCTTGATATTGACAAAATCATGAATAAGGCCAGAAGAAAAAGGATGTTTTCTGTAGATGCAGATCAGATGGAACTTCTGGCACCGGTCGGGGCGGTAGAATTAATGCAGTATAAAAAGATTAAAACATATGATTACACATCTGGAAAAAAAGATGCGAAAATTTATGCGCTGATCGCTTCAAATAAAGGCGAAGTGTGCAAGGTTTTGTTCGAACCAAATGAGACAATTGTTGAAGGATTCTTTGTTAAAGCACCTAGAAAAGTAATCAGAAAGTAATCAGAAAATTAATCAAAAACTGAAGAAAATATTGTATTAAAATAAAAACATTTCAAAAGATGTTGACAAATGTAGGTGTGATTCGCTAAGATAGCTGTTAAATATGAATAAACAAAAGAAAGAGAGGTTCAAATCATGGGAAAGATAATTGGAGAAGGTATTACATTTGATGATGTGCTTTTGGTTCCGTCATATTCAGAAGTAATTCCGAACCAGGTAGATTTATCTACTTACCTGACTAAAAAAATTAAGTTAAACATTCCGATGATGAGTGCTGGAATGGATACCGTTACAGAGCACCGCATGGCAATTGCAATGGCCAGACAGGGGGGCATCGGAATTATCCATAAAAATATGTCAATCGAACAGCAGGCAGAAGAAGTAGACAAGGTAAAGCGTTCCGAGAATGGCGTCATTACAGATCCATTTTACTTGTCACCGGATAACACACTGGAAGATGCGAATAACCTGATGGCGAAATTCAGAATTTCAGGTGTGCCGATCACTGAAGGAAAGAAATTAGTTGGTATTATTACAAACCGTGATTTGAAATTTGAAGAGGATTTCTCTAAAAAGATTAGAGAATCGATGACTTCCGAAGGACTTATTACAGCACCGGAGGGAATCACATTGGAAGACGCAAAGAAGATTCTTGCAAAAGCAAGAAAAGAAAAGCTTCCGATCGTAGATAAAGATTTCAATCTGAAAGGTCTTATTACGATTAAAGATATTGAAAAACAGATTAAATATCCGTTATCTGCAAAAGATGCTCAGGGACGTCTCCTTTGTGGAGCAGCAATCGGAATCACAGCAAATTGCCTTGAAAGAGCACAGGCACTGGTAGATGCAAAGGTTGATGTGGTTGTTCTTGATTCGGCTCATGGACATTCAGCAAACGTGCTTCATACAGTAGACATGATCAAGAGTAAATTCCCTGATCTGCAGGTGATCGCAGGTAATGTTGCTACAGGAGCTGCAACAGAGGATCTGATCAAAGCTGGTGTCGATGCTGTAAAAGTTGGAATCGGACCTGGATCAATCTGTACAACACGTATTATCGCAGGTATCGGTGTTCCTCAGATTACAGCGGTTATGGATTGCTACGAAGCAGCAGATAAATACGGAATTCCAATCATTGCAGATGGAGGAATTAAGTATTCAGGAGATATGACAAAGGCAATCGCAGCCGGAGCAAATGTATGTATGATGGGAAGTATCTTTGCAGGATGTGATGAGAGTCCGGGAACATTCGAATTATTCCAGGGTAGAAAATATAAAGTATATCGTGGTATGGGATCTATCGCAGCAATGGAGAACGGAAGCAAAGACCGTTACTTCCAGACAGATGCGAAGAAGCTGGTTCCGGAAGGTGTAGAAGGACGAGTTGCTTATAAAGGAAGCGTTGAAGATACAGTATTCCAGTTGATGGGAGGCCTTCGTTCCGGTATGGGATATTGCGGAGCAGCGACAATTGAAGATCTGAAACAGACAGGTAAATTCGTAAAGATTTCTTCTGCTTCATTAAAAGAAAGTCATCCACATGATATTCACATTACAAAAGAAGCACCAAACTACAGTGTAGATGAATAAAGAAAGATTAAGGCGTCGTGAAAACGGCGCCTTTTTAACTACATATTTGAAAAAATTGGAAAGATCTGGCATATAAAAAATATAATAAAATTTTCTTTGCATCAAGGTTTTCAGCGGTGAATATATAGAGTATAATAAGATTTAGATAGTGTACTTGGTATATAAATGAAAATAATAAATATACAAGTAATATTAAAAAATATAAAGAAAAAAGGAGATACCTGGACATGAAAAAAGAATTTGGAGCAACAAAGAACGGGGAAAAAGCAAGCTGTTATGTATTGAAAAACAGCAAAGGAATGGAGGCAGTGGTATCAGATTTTGGAGCTTCTTTACTGAAACTTTATGTACCGGATAAAGATGGAAAGACGCAGGATGTTGTGCTTGGATATGAGACACTGGAGGATTACGAGAATGGAGGAGATTCTCTGGGGGCTACAGTAGGCCGTGTGGCAAACCGTATTGGAATGGCCGAATTCGAATTGAACGGAAAGAAATATGAACTGACAAAGAACGATAATGGGAAAAATACACTTCATGGAGGAATTGATTTCTATAATAAAAGAATGTGGGATGTAAAAGAAGAGGATGATACACATGTGGTATTTGCACTTGTAAGTCCGGATGGGGATCAGGGATTCCCGGGAGAAGTGAAAATAGAGGTATCTTATACAATCACAGAAGAAAATGAATTAAAGATTCATTATCATGCAATTCCGGATCAGGATACTCTTCTGAATATGACAAATCACAGCTATTTTAACTTATCAGGACATGCTTCCGGAACGGCATGGAACGCAAAGGTGTGGATAGATGCAGATGCATTTACTGAAACAGATGCAGAACTGATTCCGACAGGAACGGTAGTTCCGGTAGAAGGAACACCGATGGATTTTAGAAAAGAGAAAGTCGTTGAAAAAGAAATCGGAGCAGATTATACACCACTGAAGCTGGCAGGCGGCTATGACCACAACTGGGTATTAAATGGAAAAGGATTCAGAAAAGCAGCCTCTGCTGAATCTGAAGAGACGGGTATTAAGATGGAAGTGTATACTGACCTTCCGGGAATACAGTTCTATTCCGGTAATTTCCTTGCAGGATCAAAAGGAAAAGAGGGAGCTGTGTATGAAAAAGGATATGGTATATGCTTTGAAACACAGTACTTCCCAGATGCCATTCATAAAGAAAATTTTGAATCTCCGATCACAAAGGCCGGAGAAGTATATGATACGACAACTGTATACAAATTCTGCTAATTTCATAAAAATATAAGAATCTCTTCAAAAGACATTTAAAAATGAATGATAAGATAGATGAAAGTGTACTATATATGGAGAGATAAAAAAGAGATAAAAATGAAACGAAGCAGGAAAAGAAAAAAGAATAAAACGCTGAGCCGTTCTAAAAAAGGATTGATTATTCTTATTATAATAACGGTTTTGCTTTGTGTGGTGACAACTTTAAAAAAACAGGAGCAGTCGAAAGAATATACGGAAAATAAAAGTGATTACATAGATTCCGTAAAGCCGGATATAGACGTAGAACTGCTGACACCGAATGAATATTCCCGGCCTGGGATTGCAACAAATAAGATTACCGGAATTGTGGTTCATTATACAGCGAATCCCGGTGCCACAGCTATGAATAACCGTGACTACTTCGAGGGACTAAAAGATAGCCACATTACGAAAGCAAGCAGCAACTTTGTTGTAGGACTGGAAGGAGAGATTGTTCAGTGTGTACCGACGTGGGAGATAGCATATGCTTCAAACAGCAGGAATATTGATACAGTATCAATTGAATGCTGTCACCCGGACGAGACGGGAATTTTTAATAAAAAGACATATCAATCCATGGTGGATCTTTGTGCATGGCTGTGTCTGAAATTTGATCTGGATGAAAATGATGTTATAAGACATTATGATGTGACCGGAAAGATTTGCCCTAAATATTTTGTGGAAAATGAGGATGCGTGGAGAAAGTTCAAAAGTGATATAGGAACAAAACTGAAAAAATTAGAGGAATATCAATAAATCTCCTTACTTTTATCACAGATTAAACACAATTGAGCTGTAAACTACAAGCATAAGATATGAAAGGGGCAATCAGATATGGAAAATCAATATAATTATTATACATCCGATCAGAATATGAATACAGAAAATTACAGCACGGGTGGAAACCAGGATCAAGGTCCGAAGAAAAAACACGGAAAGGGCGCCTCAAGATGGGCAAAAGTGGTATGTACAGGACTGGTTTTCGGAGTGGTTGCAAGTGCGGCATTTCAGACAAGTAATATTGTGGCTGGAAAAGTTTTGGGAACCACACAGACAACAAACAAAACTGCAAAAACAACAACGACAGCCAATAGTGCAAAACTGACAACATCTTCTAACAGTTCTTCGGGTACGGCTAATGTAACAGAGGTCGCAAAGAATGCAATGCCATCCATTGTTTCTATTACAAATATGAGCGTGCAGGAGGTACAGAATTTCTTCGGAGGTACACAGAAACAGAAAAGTGAGAGCGCGGGTTCAGGTATTATCGTAGGTCAGAATGATTCAGAATTATTGATTGTAACGAATAATCATGTTGTAGAAGGAAGCAGTACATTGACTGTAACATTTATAGATGAAGAAAGTGTAGAAGCTGATATTAAGGGAACGGATTCGGATAAAGACCTTGCGGTAGTAGCAGTTCCTTTAAGTAAGATCAAAGATTCAACGATGAATAAGATCGCGGTAGCAACCTTGGGTGATTCGGATAAAACTCAGGTGGGAGATCAGGTAATCGCAATTGGTAATGCGCTTGGATATGGACAGTCAGTAACAACCGGTATCGTATCCGCTAAAGAACGTACAATGGACAGCTATGACGGAAAACTTCTTCAGACAGATGCGGCTATTAACCCTGGAAACAGTGGTGGAGCACTTTTAAATGCGAACGGAGAAGTGATTGGTATTAATTCTGCAAAGATTGCAACCGAGACAGTAGAAGGAATCGGATATGCAATTCCTGTATCAGATGTAAGTGATCTGATTACGAATCTTATGAACCAGAAAACAAAAACAAAAGTTGCAGAATCCGAAAGAGGCTATATTGGAATTAAGGGTGTAGATGTAACATCAGACAGTGCTCAAATGTATAATATGCCGACGGGTGTATATGTATCAGAAGTTATTTCCGGTGGTGGTGCAGAAAAGGCTGGTATTACAAAAGGTGCTGTTATTACAGGAATTGAAGGAACAACAGTAGATGGAATGGATGCACTTCAGGAACAGCTTCAATATTATAAAGCCGGAGAAAAGGTAAAAATTACAGTTCAGACACAGAGCAAGAATGGCGAATATGAGAAAAAAGATGTTGAAGTAACATTAGGAAAACAATCTGAATAATTTGGATAAAAAATTGATATTTGCAAATTGATGTAGTATAATGTCAATGTATGTAAGATATACACAGCCGAAAGGTCTGAAAGCACAGTTTGAAATAATACACTATGGGGAGGGACAGATTCATATGAAGTGTCCAATATGTGGTCAGGAATTAAGAACAGGAAAAAAAGATCCGAATTATCTGTTGTGCTATAATTGCAAAAAGAAGTTCAAAATTCCACAAAGTGCTCACAAAGTACAGAAGAGAGCAGAAAAGCCGGAGCCTGAAGAGCAGAAGTATTCGAATATACCGCCGAAAGAGGTACGTGAAAAACGCGAACAGGAAATGCGAGATGCATATGATGAACTCCTTGCAGTAGGGGATGGAAGAAAGAAAAAGAAACCAACTCCAAAACCGCAGCGCAGAGAGGAATTAGAGGATGATTTTTATGATGATATTGAGGAAGAAGAAGAGAAGATGTCAAAAGCACCAATCATTATTCTTGCAATTGCTATCATCGTAGTAGCTGGATTAATTGCATTCATGCTGCTGAGATAATTAATTAAGGGAGTATACCGATAACAAATTATCTAAGATAAACAAAAATACTGACTTTGCAAATAGGCAGGTCAGTATTTTTTTTGTGAGTATTTTATTTGGAAACATTAAAATGCAAAAGAACTTGTTCCTTATAAGAAAAGGAAGATTATGCAAAAGATAATTGTCAGAATTATCTTAATTGCAGAAAATATAAAAATAATATTGACAATTCAAATCCCGTTGTGATATATTAGTCTAGTTGTCGCGAGAGACGAGACCGTGAGGTAACAGAGTCAACGCAGAAGACAGTATTAGAGATATATAAATAGAAGATATGCATGAGTGGGAATGCAAGATTGTATATTAGATAGTTATATATTAGAGAAATGATTCGCTGTGAATTGTTTCGGAAGTTTCAGAATTGATACAAATCAATTTTGAAAAAAGAATAAAATAACAGTTGACAAACACAACTGATTATGATATTCTTAAT
>SAMEA3387500__coassemble_642_pt1 | contig 100617 bp, 99 predicted proteins | sample SAMEA3387500__metabat2_high_PE_015 | metagenome-assembled genome bin SAMEA3387500 (sample SAMEA3387500) | Felis catus | biome: Faeces | place: United Kingdom | collected 2012
TTAGAGCGCCGCCCTGTCACGGCGGAGGTCGAGAGTTCGAGTCTCTTCTGGGTCGCTTGCTTGTCACTTTTAGTGAGCAGGCGATAAACAATTACATATGGGATCATAGCTCAGCTGGGAGAGCATCTGCCTTACAAGCAGAGGGTCATAGGTTCGAGCCCTATTGGTCCCATTTCGTGATAGTAAGTTATCACGATTCATCTTGTATGCCGCAGTGGCGGAACTGGCAGACGCACAGGACTTAAAATCCTGCGGGACTAACCTCCCGTACCGGTTCGATTCCGGTCTGCGGCATTAAGTAAAAATGGGAGAAACGTTGAAATTACAGCGTTTCTCTTATTTTTGTTTCAAAAAGCTTGAACACATTTGATCACTTTATGATAAAATACCAAGATTCCGATTTTCTATTAAATTTTCTCGAAAAATATTGACCTTCAAGTTACTTGATCGTTTACATTATAAGCAAGAAAAAGAAGTTTCTCGCAATGAAAGCGAGGCAAGTGTAAAGATTAAGTAGAAGAAAGGATGGCGTAAGAGTATGAAAGAGAAAAGTAAGATTTCCGTTATTTCAAAAGCAGTAGAAGAGCCTGTGGAGTTGGAATTTTGGGGAAAACGAAACAGGAAAAATAAAATTATTGGAATTATGGAATTGTATTCCATTCGAAAAATAGTATGAAATGTGGGAATATAGAAGCACTGGTTTTGATTGCCATGCATTTGAAAGAAGCTGCCACTGGCAGCTTCTCTTGCGTTTTTACAGAAAATCCTGACAAGATACCAGAAGATCAATCTTCTTCCACTGTGTCTCTTCATCAATACAGTTGCCCTCTTCAACGGAAGCAAAGCCACATTGCGGAGAAAGTGCGATCTGCTCTCCGACTATGGAGCGGGCTTCGGCATAACGTTTTTTAAGAAAATCATGATCTTCCAGAATCGGGTTCTTGGTAGAGATTAATCCTGCGACAAAGATAGCATCCTTATCTTTCAGGACAGACCATGGAGCAAAGGAACCGGAACGGGCATCGTCGTATTCTACGAAGAATGCGTCATACGGAATTTCAGCGATTACCGGGGCAACGGAATCGTAAAATCCATGGAACAGAGGATTTCCCTTGAAGTTTCCTTTACAGAAATGTGTTGCAATAAAGAAATCTTCCGGTTTGTGTTCCAGAGCTTTTGTTGATACAAGCTGGAACCAGTTCAGAATCTGTCCTTTTGTATATCCAAGAGCAGTTACCTTTTTCTGGAAGTTCTCATCGATGAGATAAGTCCATGATGTATCATCAATCTGAAGATAACGGCAGCCATGGTCGTAGAAATCTAAAATTGCATTCTGATAGGCTTTTGCAATATCATCGATCAGTGCATGGATGTCTGTTCCGTAATAAGGTGTCTCTTTATTACCAAGCTGAAGGAAGTGATCAATCAGGATCATATTCGGACCGGAAATACATTTTTTAGCCGTAATACCGTCGTATTTTTGTGCCAGAGAATGAAGATAGTCCCACGCACAAAGCTCCGGATGTGCCTTGTTCTTATCATAGAAGAACTTACCGGTAACGGTTCCAAGCTCAATTTCATTACTGGTTCCATTGATTTCTTTTGTGAAATGAATGGTATCGAATCCATCAAATTCTTTGAGCCAGTCCAAATGCCACCACCTGCGGCGGAATTCTCCGTCTGTTACATATTTCAAACCGTGTGCCACTTCCTTTTCTACAAGTGATGCGATTGCAAGATCTTCGGCTTGTGTTAATTCTTCTTTTGTAATCTTACCGTCTTTATAAGCTTTACGTGCTTCTTTAATTTCTACAGGTCGTAAAAAAGAACCTACGATGTCATAAGTTAATGTGTCTTTTATCATATGAAAACCTCCGATTTTTTGATTATTTGTCTTTGCTTAGTTGATGATTTTATTATGCCAGATGTAATAGCTTTTTGCATAATACTTAAAATTGTGGGTTTGGTATAGTTTTAAACTATAGCATATGAAAAGAAGATCAAAATTGCTGTTTGTGGATATTTAAAAATTTTTTATTATCCTAAAAAGTGTATAATATAAATATGACATGTGTTACATTAGAATTGAAACCACAGGAGAAAAGGGAAATCAAATATGAACAGCAGAAAAAAAGTCTTATGGAAGATATTCATTTCAACATTATATTTAAGTGCATTTACATTCGGCGGCGGCTATGTGATCGTGAGCCTGATGAAGAAGAAATTTGTAGATGAGCTTCACTGGGTCGAAGAAAAGGAAATGCTGGATCTGGTTGCGATTGCACAGTCTTCACCCGGGGCAATCGCGATAAATGGAGCAATTGTTGTAGGATATAAGCTTGCAGGAATTGCTGGTGTACTGGTATCGATTATTGGAACAGTCATTCCGCCATTTGTCATTATAGCGTTACTTTCTGTCTGTTATAATGCGTTTCGCACTAATGAACTGGTAAGTCAGATGTTGGAAGGCATGCAGGCGGGAGTCGGAGCGGTGATCGCGTCAGTAACCTATGAGATGGGCGCGGGCATAGTGAAAGAAAAGGACGGAATCTCGCTGCTGATCATGGCAGGTGCATTTGCGGCATCCTGTGTATTTGAAGTAAATGTTGTGTATATTGTGATCATATGTGGATTGCTGGGTGTCTTACGCACATGTATGAGCAGGAAAGGAGCAGGCAAATGATATATCTGCAGCTTTTCTTAAGCTTTTTACAGGTTGGAATGTTCAGTTTTGGCGGCGGTTATGCGGCGATGCCCCTGATACAGGGACAGGTTGTGACGGGACATCATTGGCTTAGTATGTCGGAATTTACGGATCTTATTACAATCTCCCAGATGACACCGGGACCGATCGCAGTGAATTCGGCAACCTTTGTCGGAATCAAGATTGCGGGGATACCGGGTGCCCTGGCAGCAACATTTGGATGCATTCTGCCCTCTTGTATTATCGTAACTGTCATTGCAAAACTATATTTAAAATATCGCAGTATGGAGGTATTGCAAGGTGTACTGGGATCTTTAAGACCTGCCGTTGTGGCGATGATCGCATCAGCAGGAATCTCAATCCTGATCACGGCATTCTGGGGAAACAGGGATCTGATTGCACTTGCAGGGACGAAGTGGAGTCTGGTAGTGATTTTTGTAGTTTGTATGATATTACTTCGGAAAGTGAAAATGAATCCAATATGGGTGATGGTTCTGGCCGGAGTGATGAAAGTGGGAATATCACTCATTTAAAGGTGGATGAAAGGGAAAAATACGCCGGAAAAAACAAAAAATGTGGAAAAAGCAAGAGAGGAACAAAAAATGGGGAAAAAAACGATTGAAAAAAATGCGATCACGGAAGGTGTTATCTGGAAACAGTTGTTGATATTCTTTTTTCCAATCATGCTGGGAACATTGATCCAGCAATTATATACAACGGTAGATACGATCATAGTGGGACGTTTTGTGGGAAAAGCGGCACTTGCCAGTGTCGGCGGACCGGCAGCAGTATTATCGACGATCGTGGTTACATTCTTTAATGGTCTGGCGAATGGAGCCGCGGTTATCATCGCACAATATTATGGTGCAAAGGACAGAAAGAGTCTGCATGTGGGACTACATACGGCATATTTGTTCTCTATTGTGATCAGTCTGATCGTATCGCTGGTTGGTACAGTGCTGACACCGTGGCTGCTTACAATTATGAATACACCGCAGGATATGATGGCAGATTCCACAATCTATCTCAGAATTTATTTTATGGGAATTCTGTTCACATTGGTTTACAATATGGGAGCAGCAATCATGAGAGCGGTCGGTGATTCCAGAAGACCACTTTTGTATCTGCTGGTCTGTTGTGTGATGAACATCATCCTGGATATCGTTATGGTGGTAGGAATGAAGATGGGAATTGCGGGAGCAGCACTCGCAACGGTTATTTCACAATGTGTCAGTGCGGTTCTGGTTACCTGGTCGCTGACCAGGGCATATGATGCTATGAAATTAAAGTTCCGGGAACTCCGGATGGATGCCAGAGTATTGCGGAAAGAATTGAAAATCGGTGTTCCGGGGGCACTTCAGGCATGTGCCTACGGTGTGACGAATGTAGTGATCCAGGCATCGGTCAACAGCTTTGGTACGGATATCGCTGCTGGATGGGCAGCTTATGGAAAGCTTGACTTGATCTTCTGGACGGTATCGAGTGCGCTTGGAGCAGCAGTGACGACATTTGCCGGACAGAATTACGGAGCAGGAAAGATGGACAGGGTATATAAGAGCATCCGGGTGAATGTGGTGATCTCTTATATATTTACGGGAGCGATTATTGTAATACTTTTTGTATTCTGCGAGCCATTATATCATATGTTCACGACAGATCCGAAAGTTATTGAAATCGGAGTATATATGTTGCGTTTCCTGATACCGAGTTATCTGTTAAGTGTACTACTTGAAAATCTGTCGGGAGGCCTGCGCGGACTGGGAGATGTATTCTGGCCGACGATATTTACGTTTGGAGGATTGTTCTTTGTAAGACTTCCGTGGATCATGATTCTTACGAAGATCCATCATGAGGTGGAAGTTCTGCTGATCAGCTATCCGCTTGCATGGGGAGGGACACTGTTGTGTCTGATCCCGTATTATTTCTGGCGAAAGAAAAAGAGAATGAAACTGGCAGGAAGATAGAGAAAAAAAAGAGCTTGTGAAAAAACAGATAAATGTTTTATCACAGGCTCTTTTTATCGCCATGCGTTCGTAAGGAGCTGCCAGTGGCAGGTCCTGTAGATTGCCATATGTCCGGAAAAAGCTGCCGGTATATTAGTAATTTCCAAGTTTATTCAGATATTTGTCAATGATATTCAGCCTTTTTTCAATCCCTTTTGCTCTGTGGCTGATGATTTCAAGCAGAGCCTCTGTTACAAACTGTGGTCCGATCATAGAATTGAAAAATGTATTACTGTCTACAGGTACTGTAAGAAGTATGTCGGCATATTTCGCAAGAAGAGAACTTGGTTTGTCCGTAATGACTATAATAGAGGCACCGGCGTCATGTGCCATCTCTGCAGTTACTTCATCCTGCGAAGAATAACGAGGAAAACTGAACAGTACCAGACAATCTGTATGTGAGATGTTACACATATGGTCGATCGGACTCATAGAAGTAGTGGTTGTCATAGTCACATGCGGAACCATCTGCTTCAGATACAGGAGAAAGAAATCCGCAAGACAGATATTGCCTCTTGTTGCTGCAATATATTTGTGCTTGCTGGAGACAATGAGATCAGCAGCCTGCTCAAATGTCTCGATAGAATTCTGAATAAAGATTTCTTCCAGGTTATGTGCGGCATTCTTAAAATGCCGGTTGATATAATCAGAAGAGGTGTCTAATTTGGCCTGCTTTGCGATACGCTGGGATGGGACCGTAATACTGCTGGAAATGCTGAGTACCTTATCCTGATAATCTTTACGCAATGCTTTCTGAAAATCCATAAAGCCGTCAAATCCGATCGTACGGCTGAAACGGATCACGGAAGATTCACTTACCCCAAGTTTTAATGCGATCTCCGTTGATGTCATAAAACAGGCTTCCGAAGCATTATCCAGAACATATTCTGCAATGATCTTTTGTGTCTTGGTAAGATGTGCAGAATGAAGCAATTCCTTCATATCTTTCATAATATAGTTCCTCCGAAAGTAATATTGATAATTAGATTTAAACATGAATCTGCAAAAGTTGCAAGACAGAGAACGTGGAAAAGGGAAAAATCACTCGGAAATGCGAGAAAAGAGGCAAAAACTCATAGATAATGATAATTTTTTGTCGTTATTTATATATCATGTAAATGAAGCATGCTCCAATCTTTTTGAGTCTAAATCGTCAAAAACATAAAAAATATTGTGCATAATGCATAAAAAGATATGTGAAAATAATAACATATATGTAAAATATGCAAAAATAATTATATACAAAAAAAGAAAGGTATGCTATTATCAAGGCATCGAACGACGAAAGAGAGGGAAAGAAATGTTACAAACAATTGAAAACGTGAATGCGGCCGTTAACAATTTCGTCTGGGGGGTTCCGGCAATGGTCTGTATCATCGGTGTAGGGCTTGTACTTTCAGCTCGTACAGGATTTATACAGTTCCGAAAATTTGGGTATGCCATTAAGAATTCTATCGGACGTATCTTTACAAAGTCAGAAGCGAAAGAAGGTAGTATCACTCCATTCCAGGCAGTGTGTACGGCGCTTGCGGCAACGGTAGGAACGGGAAATATTGCCGGAGTTGCCGGTGCGATTGCAATCGGAGGAGCAGGAGCAGTGTTCTGGATGTGGGTGTCCGCATTGCTTGGAATGTGTACGAAGTTCTCAGAAGTTACACTTGCGGTTCATTACAGAGAGAAGAATGCAGAGGGAGATTATGTTGGGGGCCCGATGTATTATATCAAGAACGGTCTTGGCAAGAAATGGTACTGGATGGCTTCGGTCTATGCGATCCTTGGAAGTTTGACAGTACTCGGAACAGGAAATGCAACACAGGTAAATACCATTACGACATCCATCGATTCAGCGCTTATAAGCTACAATGTGATCGATGACGCACAGGTAGGTATGGTGAATCTGGTGATTGGAATTTTGATCGCAGCACTGGTAGCGGTTGTTTTACTTGGCGGAGTAAAACGTATCGGTACCGTAACAGAGAAGCTGGTTCCATTCATGGCAGTATTCTATATCATCCTTGCAATCGGAGTAGTTGTACTGAATGCAGACAAAGTTCCACATGTATTTGAGATGATCTTTGTAGGAGCATTTAACCCGTCAGCATTTACCGGCGGTGTGGTTGGAAGCATGTTTATGACTATGAGACGTGGTGTTTCCAGAGGTATCTTCTCAAATGAGGCCGGAATCGGTACTGGATCGATCGCACATGCATGTGCAGATACAGATGAGCCGGTAAAACAGGGTATGTTTGGTATCTTTGAAGTATTTGCAGATACAATCGTGATCTGTACGCTGACAGCACTGGTTATCCTTTGTGGCGGCGAAGGAATCCAGTACGGCGTGGCAGCAGGTGCGGAGCTTACAATCTCAGGATTCGTAACTACATATGGCAACTGGGTGACGATTTTTACTGCAATTGCAATGTGCTGTTTCGCATTCTCAACGATTCTTGGATGGGGGCTTTACGGAGCAAGATGTATCGAGTTTGTATTTACAACAAAGGTTGTGAAACCATTTATGATCGTGTATGCACTGGTTGCAATCCTTGGTGCAACAGTGGATCTTGGTATCATATGGGGAATCGCAGATACCTGCAATGGTCTGATGTCTATCCCGAACCTGATCGCCTTATTCCTGATGTCAGGAACGGTGGCAAAACTGGCAAAAGACTACTTTGCAAAAGTAGAGAAAAAGAATTAGAAAGACAAAAAAATAACTTACTGGTGAAAAAAATAACTTTTATTGCATTGATAATTGTGTTGTGTTAGTATGAGTTCAGGAAGAGATGAAGAATATTCTTCAACAAAATAAAGTTAAGAAAAATAATCTTCATTCAGAAAAGTAAACGGATTAAAATTTTAGGAGGTTTTTCAAAATGAAAGTAGGATGTGTAAAAGAGATTAAAAACAACGAGTTCCGTGTAGGTATGACACCTGATAACGTTAAGAGTTATGTAAATGCAGGACATGATGTTTATATCGAAAAAGGTGCTGGCGAAGGTTCAGGATTCTTAGATGCCGAATATGAGGCAGCTGGGGCTAAGATGATTGATACAGCAAAAGAAGTGTGGGATACAGTTGAGATGATGATCAAAGTAAAAGAGCCGCTTCCGGAAGAATATCCATTATTCCACGAAGGATTGATCCTTTATACATATCTCCACCTTGCAGCTGATAAGCCGCAGACAGACGCGCTCCTTGGAGCAAAGGTAAAAGGTGTTGCTTATGAGACACTGATCGAAAGAAACGGAAGCATTCCTCTGCTTGCTCCAATGAGTCAGATCGCAGGACGTCTGAGTATTCAGGAAGGTGCAAAATACCTTGAAAAGAGATTCGGTGGAGAAGGCGTTCTCTTAGCAGGAGTTCCTGGAACACCAAAGGCTAACATCGTAATCCTCGGCGGCGGATCTGTAGGAACAAACGCTTGCAAGATCGCAGTTGGAATGGGAGCTAACGTAACAATCATGGATATTAACCTTCAGAGACTTGCTTATCTGGATGATATCTTCGGAGCACGTATTCAGACACTTGTTTCTAACGATGCAAATATTGAAAAAGCTGTAAAAGAAGCAGACCTCGTAATCGGATGCGTTCTGATTCCAGGAAAATCAGCTCCTAAGATCTTCAAGAAAAAATATCTGAAAGAGATGAAACCAGGCGCTGTATTTGTAGACGTTGCCGTTGACCAGGGCGGATGTGGTGAGACAACAAAGGTTACATACCATGATGATCCAATCTTTATTGAAGACGGTGTTGTTCATTACTGTGTAGGCAATATGCCGGGAGCAGTTCCAAGAACATCTACAATCGCACTTACAAATGCAACATTATCCTATGGACTGCAGATTGCAGGAAAGGGACTGGAGCAGGCTTGCAAAGATAACGAAGTTATCTACTCTGCAATCAATACATATGATGGAAAATTAACATGTAAGAACGTAGCAGACAGCTTTGAATGTTATGAATACACAGATATCAAATCTGTTTGTTAATCAAATCGTTATTATACATTATAATAAGAAGAAACTAAAACTAAATCGTTATGCGTTCGAAAGAAGCTGATTAATTCCTATGAGTGGAAAAATGCCGGTATCTTGGGGGTACCGGCATTTTTCTATACTAAAGTATGTAAGAGAAGCTGTCCATGACATGTTCTGTAGATCGCCATGCGTTCGTAAGGAGCTGTTGAATCAGCAGTAGTGTAATAATATGCAGTAAAGTATTGGAATAGATGAATATTATACATAAGATTGTATTATAAAAAGAACTTGAATATTAATATGAATTATGTTATATTTTTTATCGACAATTTAACACTTTAATCCACTAATATAAATAAAGCTATTTATAGGTAAGCTCTATAAATAGCTTTATTTATTAGTATTTTCTATTTCCTTAATTATTAAAAAATGTTACACTGGTGGACGGTAATCTTAAGGAAAGGGGAAAAGAAAAATGGATTTACTGTGTAGTGTTAACTGGATAGCACTTCTTGTGTTAGCCATAACATTATTGCTGTTCAAAGTTTTGAATCAGTTAGCGATGAAGATCAACTGGACATTCGTTGTTCTGATCAGTATGGTAATGGGAGCCGTGATCGGTCTCATATTTGCATCTGAGAACAACAGTTATCTTGTCTGGGTTGATTTGATTGGTGACATTTACATCAACGTAATTACTGCTCTGGTGGCACCGGTTATCCTGATCTCTATCATGTCAGGTTTTATTTCTTTAAATAGTAAAGAAAAGATGAAGAGTATCGGACTTACTTCTGTACTCTGGCTTCTGGCTTCATCTGCAGCAGCAATTGTTCTGTCATATATTTTTGGAGCCATTACAGGACTCGGAAAAGGGGCAGAGGCTGTATTTGCTGATATCGCATCAGTAAGTGACAGCACAATCAGTTCTTATGAAGAACTTGCAACATCATTTGACCAGGTTATTTTGAAATTCTTCCCAACGAACGTAATCGGAGATCTTTCCAATGATAACGTCGTTGCGATCATCATCATTGCTATCGCTGTAGCTGTAGCATATGTTGGAATCTCATCAGAAGAGGGAGAAGAAAAAGTAGTCGCATTCAAGAACCTTGTAGAAGCACTGAAGAATATTATCTATCGTATTCTGGCATTTGTCATTGACCTGACACCATTCGCAGTCCTGTGTCTGGTAGCAGGATCTGCAAGTCAGATCTTCGAGGATAAGAAATCCCTCATACAGCTGGTACTTCTGGTCGTTATGATCTATGTGGTATGTCTGGTACACAGCTATGGATTTAATGCGATCATTATTAAGTGTGTTGCAAAACTCAGCCCGCTTAAATTCTTCAAGAAGATTCTTCCGGCACAGATCACAGCATTTACGACTTCAAGTAGTGTTGGATCAATCCCTGCTTCTATTGAGTGTCAGAGAAAGAGTGTTGGTATCGATGAGGAAATCTCGAACTTTACAACATCCCTTGGTACAACCATCGGTATGCCGGGATGTACATGTGTATGGCCGATTCTTCTGGCTATTTTCTATACCAATGCGATGGGTATTGCGTGGACAGTATCTGACTATGTAATGTTAGCTGTTGTCTGCCTGATCCTTTCACTCGGAAGTGCAGGAGTACCTGGTATCGGAGTGGTATCTGCTATGGCAGTGTTCAAAGCAGTCAACCTTCCAATCGCAGCGATCGTACTTTTAGTACCGATCAACAACATTTCAGATATGATCCGTACATTTGACAATGTAACTGCAGGTAATGTAACTGCAGCAATCGTTGCCAGAAAGATGGGAACTCTGGATGACAATATCTTTAATGCAGAAGAAAAGAAAGGAGAGAACGCATAATGAAATTGAAAAAGTCTACAATCGTACTGATCGTGTTAGCTGTCATTTTCCTTGGTCTCTCTGTAGTATCAACAAAGTATTCTGTAACAAGAACGATCACAGCAATCGATGAGATTGGTGATATGAAATTAAATGACGACAGTATCGACAGATTCAAAAAGGCGGCGGAATATTATCAGGCTTTGGATCCGAACCAGAATCTGGAAGAGAAGATCACAAACCTGAAGACATATAAGGAAGCAAGACTTAATTATGCAAGACTTATGATCAAACAGGCTTCTCTTGCTGACAAGAAGCAGGATGGTGCAGCAGATGCTGTAAAAGAAGCACGTGAAGCAGTAGATACTTATGTGCCGGCTGATGAGAAATGGAACATCGAGAATTATCAGGATCTTCTGGATCTGGAAGCTACATATAGCAGTGACGGTGGATCAGGATCAAGCGATGATGCCGGTGAAGCACCTCCGATGTGCTAAGAAAATGTAAATGAAAAAGTTTATTTCAACAAAAAAGGAGAAAAAAGATGAAGAAAAAAGTTCTTTCATGCTTGCTTGCGCTGTCTATGTCAGCTGCATTACTTGCAGGATGCGGAAGCTCATCTTCTGACAGCAAGAGCTCAGACGACAGCAAGAAAACAGAAGAAAAAGCAGATACAACAAAAGCATTATCTGCAACAGATTACAACTTCGAGCCAGATTATTACTTTAACACATTCAACACAAACTCCTTAAAAGACAAACCGCGTCAGGGAATCAAGACATTCAAGAGTGCTGATGAAGTAGTATATGAAGATATCACATATGATGAATTGATCGATCTGTTCCAGAAAGAAGGAACATACATGATCGCACTTTGCGGATCATGGTGCCACAACACAAGAGCTATGACACCTTCTCTTACAAAGTATGCAAAAGAGAATGGTATCGATACAATCTACACATATGACTTCAACTTGGATGACAACGAGAATGGTAACACATTCATCCGTATGTCTGACGGAAGTGAAAATGCAGGTGTAAACTACAACTACATGTATGGTGAAGTTGTAAAACAGTACCTGACAAACATTGATGACTGGATTGAGTTCCCATCAACAACAGAGAGAGCAATCTCTTACACAAATGCAAAAGGTGAGACAGAGACAGTTGGAAGAATCCAGCAGCCAATCGCTTTTATCTACAACAAAGACAATACAACAAACTACAGCGACAAAGAAGACAACGCTGATAAATACCCTGTAATGTATGCGTTCGAGCAGATGGTAGAGCGTGACAAAGACGGTGTATACACAAAAGAGTATGACGAAGAAGGTAATGAAGTTACAGATAAGAATGGAGATCCTGTAAAACATTACTGCACAAAGAAATACAATGCACAGATGAAGAAGATGTTCGACTTCATCAATGACAACAACATCGAATTCACAGAGTATTCAAAAGAAGACTTCGTTCGTGAAAACTACCCGGCTCTTAAGGATGCTGAGAAGGTTAACATCAAGACTGTAACATATCGTCAGTTTGCATGGCTGTTACAGCAGGATGGAAATGCTATCTACATGGTAGGCGGACCATACGATGAAGCTACACAGAACGAGATCGCTGATGTAAATGCTAAGGCAGTAAAAAATGATGTAAATGTATACTTATGGGATCCATATGTTGATGGAAAAATCAGCGAGGATGACTGGGGATATAAGAACACAGGCGATATCATGAAGAGCGACAGCATCAACTTCATGTACACAACTCTGATCGAGAACTCTCTCACGAATCTTACAACAGAAGAGTTCGAGAACGGTGCTGATGGTGCAAGCCTGACATACAAGAACGATGCCGGTGAAGAGAAGACTGTTCCGGTTATCAAGGCACCATTTGTATTCTCATTCAACAAAGATGCAACAGACGAAGACGGAATCTCAGCTCCTATCACAGCTTACAGCGAAAAAGCTGATACACTGGATGCTGTATTCTCAGCTTATGCTGACGGAATTGCAAAATAATCATATTAGTTATGTATAAGCCGGAGCAATCCGGATTACAAAAGTGATGAATAGAAGGGAGGTGTTACTTCGGTAACATCTCTCTTTTTTGAACCGCCAAATTGTGATATTCTATAGATGATAATTTCGAAATATGGATAAAAGGAAAGTATAAGATATGAAGAAAAGAATGAAAAAATTAAGCGCACTCTGTCTGGCGGGAATGCTGTGTCTTGGACTGTGGGCATGCAGTTCTTCGGAAGACAGTTCTTCAGGTGACTCATCAGGTCCAACGAAAAGTGCAGATACATCAGAAGAAGGCAATAAGACAGGAAAGAGTGACAGCAGTTCGGGAGAGCAGGAAACCAGTGAAAACGGATTTCCTGTAAATATGCCGGAGTTTTCGACGACAGACATGGATGGAAATAAAGTGACGAATGATACCTTTGCAGACTATGACCTGACGGTCGTGAATTTCTGGGCAACGTACTGTAATCCATGTATTGATGAATTACCGGAACTGGCAGAGTGGAAAAAAGAACTTCCGGATAATGTGAACCTGATCGGGCTTCTGGTGGATGTAGATGAAAAAGGAAGTGACCAGTATAAACTGGCGGAAAAGATCATTAAGGAGACAGGAGCGGATTATCAGCACCTGATCGCAACGGAAGAATTTGACGATATGATCAGTAATCTGGTCGGCGTACCGACGACATTTTTTGTAGACAGTACGGGAAAGATCATCGGTGAACCATTTGCCGGAGCGGATGTCGATGCGTATAAACAGACGGTAGAGGATTATCTGAATGGAAAGTAATCAAAAAATAACAAGACGTCTGATTGCCAGAGCAATATTGGTTGTGGCGGTTATGATGATCATATATGGAATATACAGAGGAGAAGTATCCATCGTACTGAATAAAGCAGTCAATGTGTGCCTGGAATGTATCGGTCTTGGATAAAGAAATAATGATGAGAAAAGTAACATTTGAGATAAAACGAAAAATGATACAGGTTGCAGCATTTGGCTATTCCAATCTATATCTTGGCAATTTTCTGGATGGGAGATTGTATAAGGGAAAATGGAAAAGTTTCTGCAATCCGGGAATGAACTGCTATTCCTGTCCGGCGGCAACAACGGCATGTCCGATCGGGGCGATGCAGGCAGTGAACGGTTCGATCGATTTTAAGACGAGCTTCTATGTATGGGGGATGATCCTGGCATTCGGGGTCGTTCTGGGACGTGCGGTCTGCGGTTTTTTATGCCCGTTCGGGCTGATACAGGAACTTTTATATAAGGTCCCGTTTACGAAAAAGAAATTATGGAAGGGATTTACCTGGATCAAATATATTCTGCTCGTTGTATTTGTGCTGATGCTTCCGGTTGTAAAGACGAATGCCGTCGGAAGCGGTGCGCCGGCATTCTGTGAATATATCTGTCCGGTCGGAACACTGGAGGGAGGAATCCCGCTCCTTTCCACACATCCGGAACTGCGCCGTGTGATCGGGACATTATTTTCCGTGAAAATGGTAATCCTGGTGATCACACTGGTGGGATGTTTGAGTATCTGCAGGTTTTTCTGCAAAGTGATGTGTCCGCTGGGAGCAATCTATGGACTTTTGAATAAAGTCAGCCTTTTTCATATGGATGTGAATATGGGAAAATGTATACATTGTGGTAAATGTACGCATGTCTGCCCGATGGATGTGGATCCGGTAAAGACACCGGATTCTGCGGAATGTATCCGTTGTGGAAAATGTGTGAGCGCGTGTCCGAAAAAGGCGTTGAAACTTGGAATGAGATAAAAACATTCGTCGAATTGTACAAAATAGATGAAAAAATCAAAAAACACTTGAAAAAAATACACATAATCCTATAATGGAGGTAGGTTAAGGAAATATTAAGAAATAAAAGACATTGGAGGTGTTGTCATGATTAGTTTTATTATTTGCTTAGCGTTACTTATAGGAGGGTATTTTGTCTATGGTAAAGTGGTTGAGAACACTTTTTCACCGGATGACAGAGAGACACCGGCGGTCCGGATCAATGACGGTGTGGATTATGTAGTAATGCCGCAGTGGAAATTGTTCCTGGTACAGCTGCTGAATATTGCTGGTCTGGGACCAATCTTCGGAGCTATGCAGGGAGCATTGTGGGGACCGGTTGTATTCCTGTGGATTACATTCGGTACGATTTTTGCAGGTGGTGTACATGACTATTTTTCAGGTATGCTTTCTGAAAGAAATGACGGAGCATCTATTTCCGAAGTGTGCGGAATTTATCTTGGAAATGTAATGAAGAATGTGATGCGTGTATTCAGCGTTGTACTTCTGGTCATGGTTGGTACGGTATTTGCAGTAGGACCGGCGGGTCTGATCGTTACATTGCTTGGCAATAAAGGCGTGACGGGAGCCTTGGCTAACCCGGAAGTATGGCTTTGGATCATCCTTGCATATTACTTTGTTGCAACATTTATTTCAATCGATAAGATCATCGGACGTATCTATCCATTGTTCGGTATCTGTCTGATCGTTATGGCAGTCGGTGTTATCTTTGGTATCTTTATGAATCCGAATTATACGATTCCTGAGATCTGGACGCATTTTACCAACATGCATCCGGCGGGAAAGCCGATCTGGAGCTTCATGTTCATTACCGTAGCATGTGGAGCTATTTCCGGATTCCATTCTACACAGTCACCACTGATGGCACGTTGTATGAAGTCTGAGAAACAGGGACATTTCGTATTCTATGGTGCGATGGTTGCAGAAGGTGTGATCGCACTGATCTGGGCAGCAGCAGGATGTTCTATTTATAAAATCACAGGTGGTCTGAGTACAGGTCTGAATGATATTCTTGCAAATGGTCAGTCATCAGCAATCTATGATGTATGTATTAAGACTATGGGCGGTGTCGGCGTTGCACTTGCAATGATCGGAGTTATCGTATGCCCGATCACTTCCGGAGATACTGCATTCCGTAGTGCCCGTCTGGTACTGGCAGACTGGTTCAAAGTTGATCAGAATAAGATGCAGAAACGTCTGATGTTATGTGTTCCGCTTCTGGCAGTCGGAGCATTTGTCGGACATCTGGATTATGCAATCGTATGGAGATACTTCAGCTGGACAAACCAGACACTTGCTATGATCGTTCTGTGGACAGCAAGTATGTATCTGTTCCGCGAGAAGAAGAATTACTGGATCACAGCGGTGCCGGCAACATTCATGAGTGCAGTTTCCATGACATATTTCTTCTGTGCAGAAGAGTGTCTGGGACTTTCTACGAAGGTTGCTTATCCGGTAGGAATTATTCTGGCAGCAGCATTCCTTGGAATCTTTATCCATGCTACAAAGAAACCAATGAAAGCATAGTTGTAAGACAGCGTAATTTGAATACATAAAAAGGCAGAATGAATTGACAGAAATGAGATGATGAAAAGATGAAACCACAAAGACTGGGTAATGTATCGATTCCGGATGAAGAATTGATAAAAGATAAAAAAGAATGTAAGAAGATCGGACCTTGTGGCATTGGAAAAAAGGCGGTGTATCTTAGCAGCTTCTATATTGACAGAAGGTATTACATACCGATCAGTTCTGTAAAAAGGATCTTCAAAAGAATCGCCATGAGTAAGGGTGGATTTACAGGAAAAGGAGTATTCGGTACATTATCCTATCTTGTGGTCGTATATGAGGACGGAAAAGAAAAGCAATGTAATTTCAAACATGAAGAAGATGTGGACAGATTTCTTGCGTACATAGAAGAAGAATATCCGGATATTCCGGTACACAGTCTTGAGGCTGAGAGAAAGCTGGCAGAGAAGGAAAGATGGCTGGCAGAAAAGCAAAGAGAAAGAAATGTATCGGAAGAAACAAAAAGATGTCTCGTGAAGCTGGAACAGGCGGAACAGTATCTGAAAAAGCAATCGGATATCTATATGGACTTGAGTCAGTCGGCGAAGAAAAAGCGTACTTATGACAGAAGTAACCCGGCGTATAAATGGGTAGCTCTTGCAATCGTACTGATGGGCGGTGCGGCATTCGTCTATGGTATCTATGCATTGACGACCCATGCAGGATTTGGAATGTATTTCCTTTTGTTTGGTCTGGCTGCAATCTTCTTATTTGCCGGAGCGAATGTACTTCCGACTTCGAAGAATAATAAGAATTATATTGAGAAGCGGCTGACGGAATCGATCAGTCAAATGGAAGAGTATATCAGAGTATATCCGGATTTTCCGGTACCGGCTCACTATGCACATCCGATTGTGCTAAAGAGAATGCAGGAAATTATGAAAGAAGGGCGTGCGAGAAATATTCCGGAAGCATTGCAGGTTTTGAAAAAAGATCTGAAAGCGTTGAATTCCAGCGTAGTCGTCGAGAAAGAAGAGTATGACGAAGTGGTAGCGATCAAACCGATGTTTCTGGTGATGGATTATAAATAATTTGGCAGATAGAAAATGCGGTCGGCATATATTCTGAGATTATGAGTAAGAATATATTGCCGGCCGTATTTTTGACATATCAAAGTATATAAGAGAAGATACCAGCGGAAGGTTCTTTGTAGCGCTATGTGTTTGAAAGAAGCCACCGGTGGCGGGTACTTAGATTTTAAGCTTCAATATATATGCTAAAACCAGGAATAGTATTGCGATACATTTCACACCAATAGACACTCCGACATACCCCGGCAGCAAATATCCTTTTTGTTTTTTGCCTAATATTAAAGAAATGATATCGATTATAAAAAAGACGATTAGAACAATTGCAGCACCGAAGATCAGTAGCATAGCATCACCATTATTATGTGTCAGTGCAGTTACGACTCCAACATTTGTAATTGACATCCAGCTGTAGATTATGTATATCATGCATATTAAGTTAAAAATAATATCAAAGACAACTTTTTCGTTTCTTGTTCCGTTCTTCATTTTAATGTCCCCTTTCTTTAAGAGAATTTGGTAATAGCCGGCATTCTTATCCATTTTTTTTGTTTCTTCTCTTTTGTTGTCTATAATATAAACCATCAAGTAACTTGAAGGTCAATAGTTTTAGAAAAAATAATTTGTAACTGCTTCTGTATTGTGGACAAATCAGAATGTTGGTATAATGAGAACATACATTCGAAATGAGAAAAGACAACTTTGCGAATGAATTTGTGAGTAAAGGAAGAAGGAGAACAGGCATGACAGACAAAGGACAGAGAAGCTATATCGCAATCGACCTGAAATCATTTTACGCATCGGTAGAATGCAAAGAAAGAGAACTGGATCCGATGACGACCAATCTGGTAGTAGCAGACAAAAGCCGTACGGAAAAGACTATCTGTCTGGCAGTGTCTCCTTCCTTGAAATCCTACGGGATACCGGGCCGTGCCCGACTCTTCGAGGTCGTGCAGAAGGTAAAAGAAGTGAATAAAAGACGGATCTGCATGGCACCCGGAAAGAAGTTTGCAGGAGCTTCCGTAGATAATGAAGAAATAAAACTACATCCGGAATTGGAACTGGATTATATTACGGCGGTTCCGAGAATGGCATTATATATGAAATGCAGTACGGAGATCTACAACATTTATCTGAAATATGTTGCACCGGAGGATATCCATGTCTATTCCATTGACGAGGTATTCATGGATGTGACCGATTACCTGAATACTTACCGGATGACGGCAAGAGAGCTGGCTGGAAAGATTATTCGGGAGATCCAGCAGGAGACGTCGATTGCGGCAACGGCCGGAATCGGAACGAATCTGTACCTGTGTAAAGTTGCCATGGATATTGTGGCGAAGCATATTGAGCCGGATCAGAATGGGGTGAGGATCGCAGAACTTACAGAAATTTCTTATAGGAAGCTTTTGTGGGCGCACCAGCCGATCACGGATTTCTGGCGTGTGGGCCCGGGATATGCGAAGAAGCTTGCGGAAGTCGGATTATTTACCATGGGAGATGTGGCAAGATGTTCTCTTGGTAAGACGGGGGAATATTATAATGAAGATTTGCTGTACCGGCTATTTGGGGTGAATGCAGAACTTCTGATTGATCATGCATGGGGATGGGAGCCATGCACGATCGCAGATGTGAAGGCGTATAAGCCCGAAAATAACAGTATGGGTGCGGGACAGGTACTGCATTGTCCATATAATTTCGAGCAGACGAAGATCGTGGTAAAGGAAATGATCGACCAGCTGGCATTGGATCTGGTAGATAAACGTCTCGTAACGGATCAGATCGTTCTGACGATTGGATACGACATCAAGAATCTGGAACAAGGAACGAAGAAAAATGTAGGGGAGATCACGACAGACTGGTACGGCAGGAAGCTGCCGAAACATGCACACGGAACCGCTAATCTGAAGCAGCATACTTCTTCATCGAGGCTGATGACACAGGCAGGTGTAAAGCTGTATCATGAAATTGTGAATCCGGATCTTCTGATCCGCCGGATTACGATGGCAGCGAATCATGTGATCAGTGAGAAAGAGGTCCAGGAAGAACAGCAGTATGAACAGATGAATCTTTTTACAGATTTTGGAATTGCAAAGAAGGAAAAGGAAGAGAAGAATGAGAAGCTGGAACGGGAAAAGAAGATGCAGAAGGCGATGCTGGATATCAAGAAAAAATATGGGAAGAATGCAATCTTAAAAGGAATGAATCTGCAGGAGGATGGAACTGCGATGGAACGGAACCGGCAGATCGGAGGACATAAAGCGTGAGAAATGAAAATGTTTCGAAAGATAATATTTCAACAAAACATATTCTGCAAGAAAGAGAATCGGTAAAAAATATTTCTAAGGAAAACAGGATAGAATTTTCTGGGAAATTGCAGAAATCGGTACTGGAAGTACAGCGGAAATATGGTGATATTCTGGGCTTTCCGCATCATGTATCAGAGACACATCCGCCGATGCCGACAGCAGATCGGGCGGCTCAGTTTACACCATTTGCGGCCCTGAATGGATATAAGGAAGCAATCGAAGAGACAGAGCGGATAGCAGAGGAAAAAGTCGAGCGGGAATACGAATAAAGACAAAAAATAGAAGAAATGGAAAAAAATATGGTGAATCTCTTGACCTTCAAGCGGCTTGAAGGAATATAATCACCTTAACAAAAAGAGAGAATGATACAGATATCCGGAACAGGGGAAGGTGAGAGTATGGAAGATACGGGAAAGCTTGAAGAAAGAAATAAAATTGTTTCTGAGCTTCAGACAATAATAAAAGAACGGATTGAATTAAAAGAAATTGAAATACCGGGAACCATTACATTTCAGGTTATGTCTGTGGATGGTGGGAATGTACCGGTGGGAGCCGGTGAAGTGCTTCTGCTTCGTTACAGTGCGACTCATCTGGAATACAGTCATGAGTTGGAAGATGAGAACCAGAAATTTCATATGGCGCTTCATATCATTTATTGTAAAGAGCAGAAAGGTTTGTTTGGAAAAGTAAAGTACAAGACGATAAAACACCGCAAAGAAATCATTACAGAAACAGACTGGAAAAATGGAAAGAAGGTGTCACTTTATGAAGATTAAAGATGTAGAAAAACAGGTTGGCATTTCCAAGGCGAATATAAGATTCTACGAAGAAGAAGGACTGATCCATCCGGCACGTAATCAGGAAAATAATTACCGGGAGTATTCAGAAGTAGATGTAGAACAGCTTCAGGAAATTAAAAAGTTGCGTCTGATCGGTATTCCGGTACAGGAGATCAAAGAAATCTATGAAGACAGACTGACCTTGCAGGAAGCTTTATCCCGTAGACTGGACGAGATCGAAAAAGAAGAACGTACATTAAAGGAAACGAAACTGACCTGCCAGAAAGCACTGAAAAGTAAGCTTGATATTACATCGATCGATCAGCTTGAGATTGAGGAAGAAAAAGAAGAGTGGCAGGTACGTCTGGCAATTCTTTTGAAAGAGGATATTGTACAGAAGAAATTAAGCAGGGATGAGATGAACAATGAGATTGCATGCTTTTTTATTGCAGGAACGATTTTAAGTGTGATATCTATATGGCTGCTTCCGAAGGATTATATCGGAACACATCTTTATGTCGGGCTGATTTCACTTGCAGCTGTGGTAGGTCTGCTGATCATAGGAACATGTTCGGCGAATATGAAAGTGCATCTGACATTGTTGCTTCTGGGGGCAGTTGTACAGCCTGTCGGACTTTTTACAATCGGAACAGTGATGGGAAGAGGATATATTGTGTGTCGTGATACAGCGGTATTGAAGCAGTATGTAATCTACCTGTATGGCGGGGCATTTATTCTTGCAATTATATTGTGGATGGGCTCAAAGCTGAACCGCTATATCCTGAACAAACTCTGGATCAGTATGTTTGCCAGCCTGATCATGGCAGTAGTGATAGCGCAGATGCTGAATCAGAAGTATGGACACTTGATGGCAACAGGCGAACTTATCGTGGGATTTTTGTGTGCTGTTATTTATCTTGCTGCTGTATCCGGAACATGGACACTGGCGAATGCAGACTGGGGAAAATATAACCGGTATCATGCAGTGTATACGTCGAACAAGATGATCAATGTATTCGCAACGATATTCAATGCAGCCGGATACTATAGTGGAAAGAACTGGAGGAGATAGCAGATATGAATTATATTACATTTAATGAAATTATTGAAGTGAACGGATTGCTGGAGGAGAAAGGACTGAATTTTAAAGTCCACTTAAGAGATGCCTGTGGGAAGCAGTCATGCTGGATCGAACCGTTGGGAAATTGTGCATGCGAAGGACGGTATGAGGAGATGTATCAGGTTGTGGAGGAGTATTTTAGAAGGAAAGGGCAGAAGATTACGTTTGATGAGACGAAGTTGAATTTTTTTGCTGTTTAATTTATCTGAAAAAATATATTGAATAATATTTACTTGTATGTTAATCTATATAAAAGCATACTTCAAAAGAAATCTAAGGTATATTGAATCATATACCATCTACATTCTAATTACATTTCAGAAATCTATGCTTTTTATACCAATCAATTGTAAAAAGCAGGAGAGGACTGAACGTGTAAGTAAGATATCCTCCTGCACATAGGAGGAATTAAATATGGCGAGAAGAAAGAGTCAGAAGAGACGCAACAAAAAGTATCAGGTAAACAACCGTCAGTTAAAGGCAAAACGGCCATACAAAGATACGATTTTTCGAATGTTGTATCATGATAAAGAAAATCTGCTATCATTGTATAATGCAGTGAATGGTCGGAATTATACTAATGCAGAAGATTTGCAGATTGTCACATTAAAAAATGCAATTTATATGGGAATGAAAAATGATCTGGCATTTATTATGGATATGAATTTATATTTGTATGAGCACCAGTCGACGTATAACCCGAATATTCCGCTTAGAAATTTATTCTATATTGCGGATGAATATCAAAGATTAGTAGTTCAGAAATCTTTATATTCAACGGTAATACAAAAGATACCGACACCAAGATTTATTGTGTTTTATAATGGGACGAAAAAGGTAGACGATTATAATGAATTCCGATTATCTTCAGCTTATGAGAACCCGACGGATAATCCGGATCTGGAATTAAGGGTGACTATGTTGAATGTAAATGATGGTCATAATCTAGAACTGATGGAACACTGCAGAACATTAAAGGAATATGCTAAATATGTTGCGAGGGTAAGAAAATATGTGACGCAGAATATTCCTCTGGAAGAAGCAGTTACGCGAGCGGTAGATGAATGCATAGAGGAAGGAATTCTGGCAGAATTTTTGATGAAGAATAAGGCTGAGGTGATCAAAGTGAGCATCTATGAGTATGATAAAGAATTTGAAGAGAAAAAATTACGGAAAGCGGAGTATGAGGCTGGGGTAGAAGCTGGAATTGAACTTGGAGAACGGAGTCTTCTGGAAAATCAGATTAGAAAGAAGTTGAAAAAAGGAAAGCCTATAGAACAAATTGCGGATGAATTGGAGGAAGCGGTAACTACAATTCAACGAATTATAGAAGAAACAAAAAAAGAAAATTGAGCAAAATCAGGAAGGCTGTTGCAGATGCAATAGTCTTCTTTTAAAAGTAATAAATGGATTTATTACTTCCACGGTTGCTTTCTCGTAAAATATAAGTTAAATTTATAATAAATAAAATTTTACAGAGAGAATGAGGAAATGTCATGGAAAGCAACAAAGAAGAACAGATAACGACGGTCAGTGAAGAGAATATTTATAAGCTGAACGGCAGGGTTCCACTTAGAAAAGCCATTCCGTTTGGCTTACAGCATGTACTGGCGATGTTCGTATCGAATCTGGCTCCGGTACTGATCGTGTGTAGTGCGGCAGTACTTAGAAGTAATGGGGCGCATTTAAGTTCGGCGGAGATTACACAGTTATTGCAGTGTGCGATGTTTGTAGCCGGAATCGGAACCTGTTTACAGTTATATCCGATTGGAGTGATCGGATCAGGACTTCCGATTATTATGGGAGTCAGTTTTACGTTTCTTGGAAGTCTGTTGGTAATTGCAACGAATCCGAATCTTGGATATGAAGGTATGGTTGGTGCAGTTATTCTGGGTGGTATTTTTGAAGGTTTTGTTGGACTGAGTGCCAAGTACTGGAGAAAATATCTGACTCCGGTTGTATCGGCTTGTGTAGTTATCGCGATTGGATTATCACTTCTGCCGGTAGGTATGGATTCCTGGGGCGGCGGAAGTGGAGTGAAAGACTTCGGTTCCTGGTATCATCTGGTCGTTGGAGCATTTACATTGATCGTATGTCTGGTATCCAGAGAAGTACTGAAAGGCGTATATAAGAATTTAAATGTGCTGGTCGGACTGGTATTTGGCTATGCACTTGCAATTATATTTACTGTAGCGGGAATCGCACCGATGGTTGACTTTTCCGGTATTCATAAGACGATTCAGGAGGTTGGTGTGTTCAGTATCCCGAAGCTTGTGTTCCTGACCAGTCATAAGCCGGTATTCAATCTGGGAGCATTTTTTACGATCGCAATCGTATTTCTGGTATCGGCAGCAGAGACGACAGGTGCAACGACGGCAGTCTGTACGGGAGCACTTGGACGTGATCTTAAGATGAAAGAACTTCGCGGTTCACTGGCAGTTGATGGATTTTCAAGTGCAATCTCCGGATGTTTCGGATGTCTGCCGCTGACATCATTCAGTCAGAATATCGGACTTGTGACGATGACACAGGTGATCAACCGTTTTACGATTCTGATGGGAGCACTGATTCTGATACTTGCATCTTTATTCCCGCCGCTTGGAGCATTCTTCAATTCACTTCCACAGGCGGTGCTTGGCGGATGTACAGTTATGATGTTTGGATCGATAATGTATGAAGGAATCAAGATGCTGAAAGAATGTAAATTCGATGACAGAACAATGATTATCGTGTCACTGTCATTTAGTATCGGAGTTGGTCTGACACAGACATCCGGGAACTTCTTTGTAGCATTTCCAAGTGCGGTAGGAGATGTGTTTAATGGAAATGCAGTGGCAGGAGTGTTTGTGGTATCGTTACTTTTGAGTCTGTTTTTGCCGAAGAAGACGAAAGTGGAGTAAGCGAGAATATAAAACAGCATAGTGAATCATAGAAGAAAAGATTATCTGGAGAAAGGGAACTATCCGGATAATCTTTTTTTGGGGACATGCGTTTATAAGTAGTTGCCGAAAGAAGATTCTTTAGAGTTAAAAATATAAGAAAAGTTGGAAAAATCACATAATTACGAAAAAAACGGTTGGAATATTGCGTGGTAAAAATTATTGACAAACGATAATTCCTTGCTATAATAAAATTATAAATTATCGAAAAACAATAATTTTCAAACACAGAAAGGAGGAAATATGGGAATTCGTATATGCTTGGATGAAGTCCTGAAAAAGAAGGGAATGACTTCAAAAGAATTATGCAGACAAGTCGGTATTACCGAGGCCAATCTGTCGGTACTCCGAAGCGGAAAAGCCAAAGGTATCCGTTTGCATACGATGAATCGTATCTGTTATTTCCTTCAATGTGATGTAGGTGATATTTTAAAATTTGATGGAAATCTGGATGAAGAGGAGGGTGAATAATATGAAGATGAAAAGTTTTGAAAAATTCCGGAAACCACTGACCAGTCTGATGAGATTTCTGGAAATCTTACATTGGTTCGATGGTATCGTATTACTTTGGGCGGGATCGGCTATACCTATGCACAGCGTGCACATTAACGGGGCTATATTCGGCATCAAACAGGATACCATGATGAATGCCTACGGGATGTTCTTTACACTGATTGATGCAAAGGGAAATATGCGGATGCATCTGGTATCCGTGTGGCTTCTGCTGTTGGGAGCAACATTTATATTACTGGCCCTGATTTTTCGCAACGTTCATAAAATACTGAAGTCACTGGAAGGCACAAAGGAACAACCAGAAATGGGCACACCGTTTACAGCAGAAAATGTAGAAAGAGTAAAGAAAATAGGAATTTACAGTATAGTAATGCCGACGATTCAGAATGTGGTCGTTTATATTTGCGGAGTATTGATTAAAATGAATGGACTGAAAGATATCAATTTTGAAGTGAGAGGATTCATTTTTGGAATTATTGTTTTATGTTTAGCCTATGTATTCTCTTATGGAGTAAATCTGCAGGAAGAAGTAGATGGGTTTATCTAAGATTTCTATTTGGAGAGGAGAGATGGATATGCAGAAAAGTATCAAATCATTGAAAAGAAATGGCATATTGTTATTGGCGTATGATTTATTGGTGTTATGTATTGTATTTGTAAAAAATGGAATGATAAATATGTCAGCGGAAGCGGCCACTTCTCTAATTGTATCTATTGGTTTTGGAATATTCATCAATTTACTCTGGATCGTGGATTCCAAAACTTGGATTACTGATTACGGAAAAAGGAAATGTATCTGGTCCTATTGGTGTGGCGAAATTGTACTTCTGCTGTTAGTAGTTGCTTTGGAAAATATGAATCAACTGGTTGCAACATCTGCCATATTAGGAATGATGGCGGTATATCTTATAATTGGTATATGGTGGGTGAGCCGCAAGCTCTAATGTGCTAATGCTCACCACACACATCCAGAAATTCCTGCACCAGCGGCACCGGTTTCTTTCCCTTCGCCCAGATCAGAAGTATCTTAGTTATAAGATCCGGCTCATCCAATTCTTGTATACAAAGTCCGTCACACAAGCTGGCCATGGACTGCGGAAAGATGGCAGTTGCAAGATCTTCTTTCGCCCACAGCATGGCACCTCTGGGATCATCGCAGACACAGAAGATGTCCGGATTCATATTCTGGGCATGAAAGGTATTCATGATGAGTTCTTCGTATCTCCGGTATAAGATCAGCGGTCTATGTAAAAGATCGGAGAGCTTTAAGGAAGAAACCGCATTGTGTTTCGAAGAATTATGCGGTGTATCTGTGGTAACGTCAGCGGTCTTTGAAACCATATTTTTGGGTGCTGATACTGCAATCATCGGCTCAGAACACAATTCCATATAAGACACCTCGTCAAGACGCAGTGGTGTTCTGGCAACGGAGATATCGATGATCCCGTCCAGAAGATACTGATAAAGCGAATAAGTGATCCCGTCGTGGACTTCAAAGTTCACGTCGGGATTTTTTTTCGAAAACTGGGAAATATAAGGCATGATGGTATCTACAGTTGTGGGAGTCAGACCGATACGCAGGATCCGTTTTTTCCCGGTTTTCGAGACCTCGAGCTCGGTAGATCTGGCGTATTCCAGCAGATTACCGGATCGGTCGTAGAGAAGCTTTCCGGCTTCAGTAAGAGTAACGCCCTTGCTGGTGCGGTCGAAAAGTTTTACATTTAATTCATTTTCCAGCTGACGGATCTGGTAGCTAAGCGGAGGCTGGGACATATTTAAGTGTCTTGCAGCTTCGTTGATGCTGCCGGTGGATGCGATCTCGCGGAAATATTCTAACTGTCTGAGTTCCATGTTGGATTACCTGCCTTATATGTTTTTTGTATTGCAAAGCTATAAAAACAATATTATTCATATCAATGATAACGGACTATAATAAAACAGTCAAGGGATATTATAATAAGTAGATAACGATGACTTATTAGTTATCGGAAAAAGGAATGGAGTGAAAGAAATGAAGCGTCTTGAGAAGTTTCTGAGACCTTACCGCAGAGAGAGTATTCTGGCACCGCTATTCAAATTATTGGAAGTCGTGTTCGACCTTATGGTTCCTGTTGTGATAGCTCAGATTATTGATGTGGGCGTTGCGAAGAATGACCATGGATATATTGTGGAAATGTTTTTCGTGTTACTGCTCATGGCAGCAGTCGGACTGTTGTGCAGTTTTACCGCACAGTTCTTTGCCGCAAAGGCAAGTGTTGGATTTGCGACCAGCGTCAGACAGGCAATGTTCGACCATATCCAGGGATTGTCATTTACAGAACTGGATACGCTCGGAACAGACACATTGATCACGAGACTGACGGACGATGTGAACCAGGTGCAGAACGGAATTAACATGGGACTGCGTCTGTTACTTAGAAGTCCGTTTGTCGTAATCGGTGCGATGGTGATGGCATTTACCATCAATGTGCGCTGTGCACTGATCTTTGTAGTGACAGTACCGATCCTGTTTGTCGTTGTATTTTCGATTATGCTGATCAGTATTCCGCTGTTCAAGAAAGTACAGGCAGGTCTGGACCGTGTGACAGGACTTACGAGAGAGAATCTGACAGGTGTCCGTGTCATCCGTGCATTCTGCAGGGAAGAACAGGCGGTGGAAGAATTCGAAGAAGGAAACAGAGAACTTACAAGATTGAATGAGTTCGTAGGAAGAATTTCTGCCCTTCTGAATCCGCTCACGTATGTATTGATTAACGGAGCAACTGTGTTACTGATCGCGCGTGCCGGAGTGCAGGTCAATATCGGGAATCTGCAGCAGGGACAGGTAGTAGCGCTGTATAACTATATGGCACAGATTATCGTAGAACTGATCAAGCTGGCATCCCTGATCATTACGTTGAACAAATCAATGGCTTGCGCAGACCGTGTGGCCGGTATTCTGGATGTGAAGTCCAGCATGGAATATAAAGTGGCGGCTGAGCAGATGAAGAATGAACAGATAAATGCTGATCAAAGAAAATATGAGACAGACGGCGAGAATGATCAGGCCGACAGTAATCTGGCAGTTGAATTCAACCACGTCACCTTCACATACGAAGGTGCCGGAGCATCCAGCTTATCGGACATCACCTTCCGTGCGAAGAAAGGACAGACGATCGGAATCATCGGAGGAACCGGAAGTGGTAAGAGTACACTGGTCAGCCTGATCCCGAGATTCTATGATCCACAGGAAGGAACGGTAAAAGTAAATGGTATCAATGCAAAGGACTATCCGCAGGGAGAACTTTGCAGTGAGATCGGAGTGGTACAGCAACGTTCCATCCTGTTCAAAGGAAGTATCCGCGACAATCTGAAGTTGGGCAATGATCAGGCTTCAGATGAAGATCTGTGGAAAGCAATCACAATCGCTCAGGCAAAAGATGTTGTAGAAGCTAAGCCTGGAAAGCTTGATTCTGAAGTAGAACAGAACGGACGTAACCTGTCCGGCGGACAGAAGCAGCGTCTGACGATCGCACGTGCACTGGTCAGCAAGCCTGAGATATTGATTCTGGACGACAGCTTAAGTGCGCTGGATTTTGCGACAGACGCAGCGCTTCGTAAAGCAATCGGTGAACTGGAAGGCAATGTGACAACCTTCCTGGTATCTCAGAGAATTTCCGGTATCCGTCAGGCAGACAAGATCCTGGTTATGGAGGACGGTGAGCTGGCAGGACAGGGAACCCATGAAGAACTGATGGAGACTTGCGAGACCTATCAGGAGATCTATTATTCACAGTTCCCGGAAGAACGTCCGGCTGCAGTTAAATCTTCAAAGGAAACCGGAAAAGATTTGGACAAAGCGGATAAAATGACAGAGAAAGCAGAGAAAGGAGCGGCAGAGTAATGAAGAAATTATTAAAGCTCATAGGAAAGTATAAGATTTTCCTTGCATTCAGTGTAATCTTTGCTGCAATCTCTGTAGTATTGCAGTTATATGTGCCGGTTTTATTCGGTGATGCAATTGATGAAGTTGTATCGGCACATCAGGTGAACTTTGATATGATGTGGTATTATCTGAAGCAGATTCTGATTTTTATCGTGATATCAGCATTTGCTACGTGGTTCATGAATCTGTTGAACAACCGGATGACTTACCGGATCGTGCAGGATATCCGTTCACAGGCAATCCGTCATATCCAGGTACTGCCGTTGTCTTATCTGGATCAGCACAGCACCGGAGATATTGTAAGCCGTGTCATTGCAGATACAGATATCTTATCCGATGGTCTGTTGTTGGGATTTACACAGTTATTTTCAGGAATCGTGACGATTGTTGTGACACTGATTTTCATGTTCTCTAAGAATGTGTGGGTAACACTGCTGGTGATCGTACTGACACCATTTAGTTTCGTAGTGGCGAAATTCATTTCTTCCAGATCTTATACGATGTTCCGGAAGCAGAGTGAGACCAGAGGACGGCAGACCGCACTGATTGAAGAAATGATCGGCGGACAGAAAGTAGTAAAAGCATTTGGGTACGAGAAAGAATCATCCAGAAGATTTGATGAGATCAATAAAGAACTGCAGAACTACAGCCAGAAAGCAGTGTTCTACAGCAGTTTAACGAACCCGTCCACACGATTCGTCAATAATATCATTTACGCCGGAGTGGCTTTACTTGGAGCATTTCTGATACCGGACGGCACGCTGACGGTCGGAGGACTTTCTGTACTGTTAGCGTATGCGAACCAGTATATGAAGCCGTTCAACGATATCAGTTCGGTAGTCACAGAGATGCAGAATGCGCTGGCATGTGCGGACCGTATCTTTGATCTGTTAGAGCAGAAAGAAGAGACATTGGATGCGGAAGGCGCATTTGCTACAGTTGATGGCAATGTTACAATCGACGATGTGGCATTTAGTTATGATAAAGAAAAAGAACTGATCGAGAACTTCAATCTGGATGTAAAACCGGGTATGCGTATTGCAATCGTTGGTCCGACAGGATGCGGTAAGACGACATTTATCAACCTGTTGATGCGCTTCTATGATGTAGATGAAGGAAAAATCCTGGTGGATGGAAAGGACATCCGGGAGGTATCCAGACATGCCCTTAGAAGCAGCTTTGGTATGGTGTTGCAGGATACCTGGATCAAGAGCGGAACCGTAAGAGACAACATCTGCTTTGGAAAACCGGATGCAACCGATGAAGAGATCATTCGTGCAGCGAAGGAAGCAAGAAGCTGGGAATTCATCCGGAGACTTCCAAAAGGTCTGGACACGGTGCTTCACGAAGACAGTATCAGCCAGGGTCAGAAGCAGCTTCTGTGTATCACAAGAGTCATGCTCTGTTTGCCGCCGATGTTGATCCTGGATGAGGCGACATCAAGTATCGATACCCGTACCGAACTGCAGGTACAGGAAGCATTCGATAAGCTGATGAAAGGAAGAACAAGCTTTATCGTGGCACACAGACTTTCGACGATACGGAATGCTTCGTTAATTTTAGTTATGAAAGACGGTAAGATCATCGAGCAGGGCAATCATGAAGAATTGCTGAAAAAAGGTGGATTTTACTATAAGTTATACCATAGTCAGTTTGAAGGTTAATACGCAATCTGGCAAAAAGCTCGCTTAGGCGGGCTTTTTCAGTTATAATACAGATAAATACTAATCAGTAAGAATGGAGAAAATCTGTAGAAGGAATGTGCTATAATATTCTGCAGTGAAGAAGAACAGAGGGAGTAACAGTATATGACGATCAAAGAAATTGCCAAACTGGCAGGAGTATCCAGCGCAGCGGTGTCGAGATACCTGAACGGCGGATACGTCAGTGACGAGAAGAAAGAACAGATTAAGAAAGTAATTGATGAGACCGGCTATCAGCCATCGGCGCAGGCGCGTATGCTTAGAACCAAGAAAGCGTGTCTGATCGGGGTGGTTGTACCAAAGATTAATTCAGAATCCATCAGCCGGATCACGGCAGGAATCGAAAAGGTTCTTTCGGAGCGGAATTACCAGATGCTGCTTGCCGGAACGGATAATACACCGGCGAAGGAAATAGAGTATATGCGTCTGTTCGAGAATTATCCGGTAGACGGGATTATTCTTGTGGGAACGATGATCACGGCGGAACACCGGAGATTTCTGAAAGAATCGAAAGTACCGGTGGTTGTGATTGGTCAGCATACGAAATATGCGAACTGTATTTATCATGATGATTACGGCGCAGGGGAGGCCATGGGATGTGCGGTTGCGGCAAAGAGCCGGAAAGAGATTGCATATATCGGAGTATCAAGAGAAGATAAAGCAGCTGGAGCGGCCAGAGAAGATGGATTCCGGGAAGGTCTGAAAAGGTCGGGAAAAGAATTAAAAGACGGATATTATAAGGTGGCGGAGTTCACGACAGAATCCGGATATGAAAAGGTTCTGGAATTATTGAATGAAAAACATGACATCGATATCATATCATGCGCCACTGATACAATCGCAGCCGGGGCAATCGAAGCGATTCATACTTATGCCGGAAGTCAGATTCCGAAGAATGTAGAAGACACAGGATCCAGATTCCGTTATATATTAGAAAATACATCGATTCAGGTTACCGGATTTGGCGATAATCAGCTTTTAAAGGCGGTAACAGGTGGAATACCAACAGTACATTTTGGCTATAAGACCAGTGGAATCCGGGGTGCAGAACTCCTGTTGGATGTAATAGAAAGGGATGAAAGCATTCCGGTAGAGATCAAACTTGGATTCCGGCTCGCTAACATTGATGATCCGGAAGAAAATATAGAAGACTAAGAGATGCCGGAGCAGAAAATCAGTGTGTAAAATGTGTAAATAGATTCCGAATCAGTCAAAAACAACAGAATTCGTGCAAACCGCACAAAATCGAATAGCAAATATCAGTAAAAATGCCATCTTTACAAATGGCATTTTTTTTCTTATTATAAAATCACAAGATGTGAAAACGATTACATATAAAGCAAGGAAGGAGAGTTAATATGGATTACAGAAAGACCGCACAGGACATCCTGGATCATGTCGGCGGAAGTAAGAACATTGCATCTGCAGCACATTGTGCAACGAGACTTCGTCTTGTCATTGCAGATAATAAGAAAGTAAGTAAAGAAGCACTTGAAAATGTTGATGGGGTAAAAGGAGTCTTCGAAGCATCGGGACAGCTTCAGATTATCCTCGGAACCGGTACGGTAAATAAAGTATTTGCTGAGTTTATCGACATCGCAGGTATCACGGCAAGCTCGAAAGCAGAGGCAAAAGAGGCAGCTGCAGAGAAGCAGAACTGGTTCATGCGTGCGATCAAGCTGCTTGGTGATATCTTCGTACCGATCATTCCGGCCATCGTAGCCAGCGGTTTCTTAATGGGAATCATGAACTCACTTGATTTTATGAATAGCAACGGATTCCTCCATATTAATACACACAGTTCGATTTATGTATTTGCGAATCTGTTCAGTAACATTGCTTACACATTCCTGCAGATCCTGATCGCATTCTCAGCTGCAAAAGCATTCGGTGCGAACCAGTATCTTGGTGCAGTTATCGGTATGATCATGATCCATCCGTCACTGCAGAATGCTTATACTGTAGCAACAGAGGGTGTACAGCAGACACAGAGCGTCTTCTTCGGACTGTTCAAGATCGATATGGTCGGATATCAGGGACACGTCATTCCGGTTATCATCGCCGTATGGATTCTGGCAGTGATCGAGAAGAAGTTACATAAGATCGTTCCGGAAGTTCTTGACTTGTTCGTAACACCTCTGGTCAGCGTATTTGTAACAGGTTACCTTACATTATCAATTGTAGGACCGATCTTCGTATGGGCTGAAAATGCAATTCTCGGAGCAATCCAGTGGATGCTAACGCTTCCTCTCGGAATCGGAAGTCTGATCATGGGAGGTTTATATGCACCAACCGTAGTAACCGGTATTCATCAGATGTATACAGCCATTGACATCGGACAGCTTGCAAAATACGGTGTTACATACTGGCTTCCACTTGCAAGTGCAGCCAACGTAGCACAGGGAGCTGCAGCACTTGCAGTAGGTATTAAGTCTAAAGATAAGAAGATCAAATCTCTGGCGCTTCCATCATCACTCAGTGCATTTATGGGAATTACAGAGCCTGCAATCTTCGGTGTAAACTTAAGATTCTTCAAACCATTCATCGCCGGATCTATCGGTGGAGGATGTGGAGCATTATATGCATCACTGGTGCACCTCGGAGCTAAGGGGACTGGTGTAACAGGTATCTTCGGTATCCTGCTCTGCCTGAACCAGCCGCTTCAGTACCTGATCGAGATGGTGATTGCAGTTGGCGTAGCATTCGTGATCTCATTCCTGATCTATAAGGATGCAGAACCAAAGGCAGCAACCGCAGATGCAGCAGAGACAGCAGCAGTAGAAAATATGGAAACAACAGACGCAGTAGCAACAGACGACACAGCAGCAGACACAACAGCAGCTACAACAGAAGAGAAATTAACAAGCCCGGTAAATGGAACACAGATTCCGTTAGCAGAAGTAGCAGATGAGACATTCGCATCAGAGATGCTCGGAGCTACCGTTGCAGTAGAGCCTGCAGACGGAAAAATCGTAGCGCCATGCGACGGAGAAGTATCGAATATCTTCGAGACAGGTCATGCCGTATGTATCACAACAGAAGCGGGTGGCGAACTTCTGATCCATATCGGTATTGATACAGTAAAAATGGATGGAAAAGGATTTACAAAGAAAGTTTTTGATGGCGATAAAGTACATGCAGGAGATATTCTGGTGGAAGCGGACCTTGAGGAAATCAAGAATGCAGGATATCAGACGACAACAATGATGATTCTGACAAATACAGATGAATTCGGAAATGTAACAAAGGCAGAACCTGCAGAAGTTAAGACAACAAGTAAAGTTATGACACTTACAAAATAATGTGTATAGAAATAATGCTTATAGATAGATGGAGACGATTGATTTATGAACGCATTAACAAGAGATCTTGTAAAATTAGTAGAGACAGCAGAACAAAGCCAGAAAACCAGAGAAGAGTTATCCGTATCAGATAGAAAATTTCGTGAAAAACTACACCTGATGCCGCCGGTTGGCTGGCTGAATGATCCAAATGGACTCTGCCAGTTCCAGGGTATCTATCACGCGTTTTTCCAGTATTCGCCGTTTAATGCAGAAGGCGGTGTGAAGATGTGGGGTCACTATACCAGCAAGGATATGATTAAGTGGGAATATCAGGGTACCGCACTTTACCCAGATCAGCCATTTGACTGTCACGGAGTATATTCCGGATCCGCATTTATTGAAGATGGAAAAATGTATCTGTACTATACAGGAAATGTCAAATTAGAAGACGGGGAATATGATTACATCCGCACCGGACGTGAGGGCAATACCGTTCTGGTTATAACGGAAGACGGCAAGACGTTCGGAAAGAAAAAAGAACTGATGAGAAATTCAGATTATCCGGACGATCTGACCTGTCATGTAAGAGATCCAAAGGTATGGAAAGAAAATGGTACTTATTATATGGTACAGGGTGCAAGAACGAACGAAGATGTAGGTCAGGTACTTGTATTTGAATCTGAAGATAAAGTAAACTGGAAGTTCAGAAACCGGGTGGAATCCGAAAAGCCATTCGGGTATATGTGGGAATGCCCGGATTATTTCAAAATCGGAGATAAGAAACTTCTTTCCACGTCTGTTCAGGGACTGGAAGGTGGTATCTGGGAGGATCGTAATGTATATCAGTCCGGATACTTTGAGATAGAAGGAGATATTCTTGGAGAATACAAGTTGTCAGAGTATCATTTGTGGGATTATGGGTTTGATTATTATGCCCCGCAGAGTTTTGAGACGGAAGACGGAAGAAGGATCCACATCAGCTGGATGGGAATGCCGGACTGCGAAGAATACAGCAATCCGACCATTCAGACAGGATGGCAGCATTGCTTTACATTTCCAAGAGAAATCTTTGAAAAAGACGGCAAGATCTGTCAACGTCCGATAAGAGAACTAGAAGAGAAGAAACATCTGGTAAGTGATGTGAAAGGTATGCTGGTAGGAGAGGGATATCCGGTATATGAAATGACGATTTCGGATATTACAAAGAACCGCTTTAAAGTTATCCTTTCAGAGAAGCTGATCCTGGATTATGCTGACGGAAAATTCCGGATGCATTTTACAGATCAGGATAAAACTTCGGTATCTTCAGGAAGAAGCATGAGATATGTAGAAGTGGAAGAAGTGGAGAATCTGAAGATTCTGGCTGATACATCCTCTGTTGAAGTATTTGTAAATAATGGGGAATATGTATTTTCGACAAGATATTATCCGGAAGTTTATAAATTACAGGCAGAAGCTGTGGGAGCACAGATTACGTTGTCAGAAATTATGTAACGAAATATCAATCTGAGATACCAATAATAAAGAAGATCACCATATATCAAAAGAAAGAGTTTCAGTAGAGAAATTTTCAAAAGATATATGGTGATTTTTAATACCAATGTATGCAATAGAAGCTGCCAGTGGCAGGTTCTATGTATGCAAGAGATACAAATATTTTTCAAAATTAACGCCTTCGTTTACCGGAACATGTTCTTCTACAGAATCAATTAATGATTTTTCAAGAAAAGAACCTGCGGTCTGCATCATTTCCGTAAGGGAAATATCTCTGGCAAGTCCGCCTGTGATGCAGGAAGCAAAGAGATCACCCGTACCGGAATAACTTCCGTTGCAACAGGGATATGCCGAAAGAAAATGTGAAGAGCCATCTAGCAGAAGATTTCCAATCTTATGAACTCCGTCATCTGCAGTAAAATGAATACCAGTGATGAGGACCTTTTTTTCATGATCCTTTGTCAAAGTCTGCCCTGCATCCTTAAGTCGTGAAATGAGCTGCTGTATAGGCAGAGACGAATCCTGCAGGCTGTTATAATCTATATCCGTCAGCAGACAGAATTCGGTAAGGTTAGGAGTGATAACATCTGCACGTGCGGCAAGTTCTTTCATAGCAGTCAGAAGCCCGGAAGTATACATATCATAGGTAACGCCATCGTCTCCCATTACAGGATCGACCAGAAGAAAGGTGTCTGCTGTCTGGAAAGTATCCAGAAAGTGCATGATCTGTTCAATCTGGCAGACACTGGCAACATAACCGGTATAGATTCCGGAAAAAGAAGTGCCTAGTTTCTTCCATTCCTGGCGGAAATAATCCATCTTATCGGTAAAATCATAACAGTAGTAGCTGGGGTATTCTGTTTGTGAACTTAAAATGGCGGTAGGGAGTGGACAGGCCTGGATTCCCATCGCAGATAATACGGAGATGGCAGCAGTCAGGGAACAGCGTCCAAGTCCGGACAGATCATTGATTACAGCAACTTTTTTTGTCATAAAGAAATCCTCATTTTCTAATGTATTGTAAATATGTAATAATTATACCATTATAAAAAGAAGAAAGAAACGGCCAGAGAAAAGGAAGACTTGCAGGCCACCAGAGCTTAAAAAAATAATTTAAAAAATTTTAAAAAAGTTGTTGACAGATAGAAAACGTTGCGCTATAATTAATTTCGTTGCTGAGGTACATAAATAACTGAAGCAAACAAATATAATATGTGCGCGTAGCTCAGCTGGATAGAGCGTCTGGCTACGGACCAGAAGGTCGGGAGTTCGAATCTTCTCGCGCACGTACGAGAGACCCTTGTTTGACATTAAGTCGGACGAGGGTTTTTTGCTGTTCCGAAGCGGATGTTTCAATTCAGATGACCGGGACAGTATTGACATAATTTGGGCAACTGTGTTAAGGTTACATAGTAAATTTAATCAAGATTGTGTGAGGTGTCAGTCAGAAGGATTCAGAATAATTTGTGGAAAGAAGGATCTGACTGGTGAAAAGGGAAACAGGTGAGAATCCTGTACGAACTCGTCACCGTGTTTTGCAAGCAGAAGCTACAGATCCACTGGGAGAACCGGGAAGGGAGCAGATGTGTCAGAGCAATAAGCCGGGAGACCTGCCTTTCGCAGTACAGGAACGAAAAAGTTCAGGCCACGAGGAATTGGCAGTACGAAATGGATCACAGAACTGTATGTGGTATAATACAGTTTTATTTTCGTTGTCTTCGTTTTCTGACGGAGGCTTTTTTTGGCTATATATTCGGAAGGAGCTGACGGAGGCCGAGTTTTTTTGTATCTCGTGCATTGACAATCGGAAAATCAGGAGGTAAAAGAAATGAAAAAGAAACTGGTAGTTGTATTATTATCAGCAGCTATGTGTGTAGCAGCACTTGGCGGATGTGGTTCCAAAGCAGGTAGCAGTTCAGACAGCAGCAAGAAGACTGCAGAGAATTCATCAAAAGAGGACGATCAGAAAGCCGCAGATGAAGTAGCAAAGAAGATTGATGCCATCTATGTGCAGGAAAGAAACGACAAGACAGATGAGCAGTGTAAAGAAGCGAAAGAAGCGTGGGACAAATTGACAGATGCACAGAAAGAACTTGTAGAAGGTGAAAATGCTGATCCGGATTATTTCGGAAGAGATACAGGGGATGCTTCTCAGGATGATCCGTTAAATGAAGATAACATCGGGGAGAAGGAACTCCTGGTAGTAAGTTTCGGAACATCTTTTAATGCAAGCCGTGCAGCCGATATCGGCGGAGTTGAAAAAGCACTTCAGGCAGCTAATCCGGACTGGTCCGTAAGAAGAGCATTTACAGCACAGATCATCATTAATCATGTACAGGCAAGAGATGGTGAGAAGATTGATAACATGGATCAGGCTTTAGAGCGTGCAGTAAAGAATGGTGTAAAGAAACTGGTTGTACAGCCTACACATCTGATGCACGGTGCAGAGTATGATGAGTTAACAGAAACAGTAAATAGTTACAAAGATAAATTCGAATCTGTTAAAATCGCAGAACCACTTCTCGGAGAAGTTGGAGCGGACGCAACAGCAATCAATGAAGACAAGGCTGCAGTAGCTAAGGCAATCACTGCAGAAGCAGTAAAGACAGCAGAATATGACAGCCTTGATGCAGCAGCAGAGGACAGCACAGCATTTGTATTCATGGGACATGGAACATCTCATACAGCAAAGATCAGCTATTCTCAGATGCAGGCACAGATGGAACAGCTTGGATATAAGAATGTATTCATCGGAACAGTAGAAGGTGAGCCGGAAGATACTTCCTGCGAATCCGTTATCGCAAAAGTAAAAGATGCCGGATATAAGAATGTAATCCTTCGTCCACTTATGGTTGTTGCCGGAGATCATGCTAATAATGATATGGCCGGAGATGATGATGATTCATGGAAGAGTCAGTTTGAGGCATCTAAGAACTTTGACAGTGTAAAGACACAGATTGCAGGTCTTGGAGAGATCGATGCAATCCAGCAGTTATATGTTGCTCATACAAAAGCAGCTATGGATGCACAGTAAGAAAGATAATTAATTAAGGGAGATAACAATGTTGAGAAAGAGATTGATGGCAGTTGTGCTGTCTGCAGTAATGACAGCTGCAATATTCACAGGATGTGCAAGTAAGGATGACAGCAGCAAATCAGACAACAAATCAGCCAAGACAGAACAGCAGAAGTCTGATGCAAAAGAAGAAAAATCAAAAGATTCAAAGTCCGAAGCAGCAAAGGCGCCGATCGAGGATGGGACCTATACTGCAGAATTTAAGACGGACAGTACGATGTTTCATGTAAATGAAGCAAATGAAGGAAAAGGTACACTGACTGTAGAAGATGGAAAGATGACGATACATATCAGTCTCGTATCAAAAAATATCGTGAATCTCTTCCCTGGTACAGCAAAAGAGGCTCAGAAAAAAGGTGCAAAATTTTTAAAACCAACCACAGACAAAGTTACATACAGCGATGGAACGACAGAAGAAGTCTATGGATTTGATGTTCCGGTTCCGGCGTTAGATGAAGAATTTGATCTGGCGTTGATCGGAACAAAGGGCAAATGGTATGATCACAAGGTAAGTGTATCAAACCCGGTAAAAGCTGAATAAAATGTATGAATAAAAACTCTTATTTCCCATATATTGTACAGACTACAAAAAGGTGGGGAATAAGAGCTTTTTTTGTATCAAACAATGCAAAGATACATAAAAATAGTAAAAATGCATAAAAAAAATAAGAATTACTGGACTTTTATGTTTAAATACACTAATATTGAATTAACGGTAAAACGGAATAAAAAACAGGAAGGAAATAAGCGAATGAAAGGAAATGTAATTGTAGGACAATCTGGGGGACCAACTGCAGCGATCAATGCCAGTCTTGCCGGTGTATACCGGACAGCGAAAGACCGTGGAGCCAATAAAGTATATGGAATGCTTCACGGAATCCAGGGATTATTAAAAGAAAAATATATTGATCTGTCAGATCATATCAAGACCGAACTGGATGCGGAATTATTAAAAAGAACACCGGCCGCATTTTTGGGATCCTGCCGTTATAAGCTTCCGGAGATCCATGAGAACAGAGAAGTGTATGATAAGATATTTGAGATCCTGGACAAACTGGATATCGAAGTATTTATCTATATCGGTGGAAATGATTCTATGGATACAATCAAGAAATTATCGGATTATGCCATTATATTCGGTCATGCAATCCGCTTCATTGGATGTCCGAAGACGATTGATAATGACCTTGCACTTACCGATCATACACCAGGATATGGAAGTGCGGCAAAATATATCGGAACATCTATGAAAGAGATTATCCGTGACAGCTTCTGCCTGGAATATGAAAAAGGCGTGGTATCTATCGTCGAAATAATGGGAAGAAATGCCGGATGGCTGACCGGAGCGGCTGCATTGTCAAAGGGAGAAGACTGCGAAGGACCGGATCTTATCTATCTGCCGGAACTTCCATTTGATCTTCAGTTATTTGGAGAAAAGATCAAACAATTATTACAGGAGAAAACATCTATTGTTGTTGCAGTATCAGAAGGAATCCGTACAGAAGATGGAACTTATGTATGTGAACTTGGCAACAGTATTGACTTTGTAGATGCATTTGGACATAAGCAGTTATCCGGAACAGCATCTTACCTTGCAAGTTATATTGCAGGGGAGATTGGATGTAAGACACGTGCGATTGAATTAAGTACATTACAAAGAGCCGCATCTCACGCAGCCTCAAGAGTTGATATACTGGAAGCATATCAGGTTGGAGGAGCAGCGGTAAAGGCAGCAGACGAAGGAGATACCGGAAAGATGGTAGTCTTAAAACGTCTGTCGGATGATCCATATCAGTGTGGAACAGAAGTAAAGGATGTACACAAGATTGCCAATGATGAGAAGCTTGTACCAAGAAACTGGGTAAACGAAGAAGGTACTTATGTAACAAATGAGTTTATTTCTTATGTGCGTCCATTGATTCAGGGGGATGTATCACCGGTTATGGTAGATGGAATCCCAAGACATCTGTATACACCAAAAGAATTAAGCCACAGATAAAAAATAGATAAGATTTGAAGGTTGGAAAGATAGTGCCGTATTGCGAGCGTATAACAAGATACATGTCTTGCAATATGGCACTTTTTGTATACCAAAGCAGCATGTAAGAGAAGTTGCCGGTAGCAAGTTCTATAGATACAAAAATATGTAAGAGAAGTTGTCTGTGGCAGGTCCTTTAAAGTGCTGTGCCAGAAAATATATAAAAACAATAAAAAAGGGTTGAAATTTTGAAATGAATCAGGTAAGATATCTTTAATCTATATTTTCAAGATAGATTCTTTTAATTAATCTATATAGTCTGTAGGACTTCGTGAGGCCTCACCAAATTTACCATGTAAGAAAAAATGAAAAAAGAACAGGGGTGATATATGTTGCAACAAAAAGAAAGTTATGATGTGTTGCGGCTGATTGAGCATGGACAATTATGCTATATCAGTTCCGAAAATGTGCAGGGGAAAACCCTGGACAGATACTTAAAATATCATCCGGTAATAAAAAAACGGGAGATATTTTTATTATTAAAAGAGATAGCAGGACAACTGGCGTCATTTCACAGGTGCAGGGGAAATCCTTGTTATCAATATGTAAATCCATATAGTATTGTCAGGTCTGAAGATGGAAGAATTTATTTTCTGGATATGCAGTCGGAAGCAAACAGAAGCAAGATGATATTTATGCAAAGAAGAGATATCCGTGAATATTTTCTTCCGCCGGACGAAAAGTATTATCAACATGCCAGTAAGGAATTGGATATGTATGGGCTGGGAAAAACATTTCAATATATTCTGGCATCTGTGGAGGCAGAACCACGTTTTAACAGACGAGAAGAATATCGTCTTCAGAGAATTATTTCAAAAGCAATGGGGATAAGATCAACCCATTATCTAAATGTATCAGAAATCCAAAAACAAATCCCAAGGTATGAAGAAAAAGACAGAGATAAAATTTTGAATAATAAGGGGAAAAGAAGAAAAAAAGTGTGTATAACAGTAGTTTTGTCTATTGTTTTCGGGGGATATTTGTTCATAAATGCATGGGAAAATGCTGAAAAAGCAAACCAGAGAGAGATGAAAAGAACGGAATCTTCCAAATCAGAAGAGAAAAAAAGTGAAAAATCGGATGACCGGATAAAAAAGAAAATATATGAAAGAGATGAAGAGTATCTGGAATTGGCACTGGCATATTTCCTGAATGTGGGAGATATGAAAAAAAGTCTGAAATGTCTGAATCAAATGGAGAATCAGACGCTGGCAGTTAATCTGAAAAGGCTTATCAAAGCGTATGAAAAACAAAAAGTGCCGGAAGAGGCAGAAAAATTTGCAGCAAGTCTTGATTACCTGGAGAATGAATGGAAAGAAAGAAGTATGCAGTCGGAAGAGAAGAAAAAGCAGGCAATACAGTGCCTGATAAGAGGGTATGGATTACTGGATGATAAAGAAAGTTCAGAAAAAGTGTTGAATCTGGTAGAAGAAGGATTAAAGACAGATTATCTGAATGATTCTGCGAAGAGAGAACTATTGCAGTATCAGGCGTCTGCATTGGAAAAAGAAGAAAAGAAAGAGGAGGCAGCAAACATATATGCAGAGATATTGGAGGATGAGACGGAACCGGGTAAGAGAGAAGAGCTGTATAAAAAGATGGTACAGTTGTATGAAACTGCAGGAAGACGGGATATGGCAAGCGATACATGCATTCAGGGGATAAAAGAGCTTGGAGAATCAGAAGAGTTGAAATTAACACATATAAGACTGATATGTGCAGATCCGGCTGTCAATAGAGATACGTGTGCACTCAAGATTAAAGAATATGTAACAGAAGATACTGAACTTTTGGAAAATGCAGAATTTAAGAAATTACAAAAAGAATATGGAATTAAGGCAGAAGGAGGAAATATATGGGTAGGAAGATAAAAAAAGTAATAATGATAGCAGCGTTTGGTATGGTGACCGGAGGACAGATTGCTGATCTGTTACCGGAAGGAAATGTGATGCAGGTAGAAGCGGGAAGTCGAAAGCAGATTATAAAAGTAAAAAATAAAGGAAAAGACAGTAAGAAAGAATTTGACAAGGACAAAGATAACGCCAAAGATAATGAAAAGGATTTGGTAGAAGAGGGAGAAAAAGAGGACAGAAAAGATTCGGAGGAAGATAGAGAGAAAGACGATAAGAAAGATGACGGGAAAGATCCGGAGAAGGATGATGAAAAAGATGACGGGAAAGACTCGGAGAAGGATGACGAGAAAGAGGATGGAAAAGATCCGGAGAAGGATGACGAGAAAGAGGATGGGAAAGACTCGGAGAAAGATGACGAGAAAGATGACGGGAAAGACTTAGAGAAAGACGATGAAAAAGAGAATGGAAAAGATCCGGAGGAAGAAGAGATAAAAATGTATCATGCGGAATATGAGGATCCGGATGGTCAGAATGGCTATTATATCAGTGCTCCGACCGGAAAGGTCACACATCTGAGTAAGAATGGCGTGACCAGATACCTTTTTGAGAATGGAAATGGGGAAAGGCAGGAAGGTACGCTGGAAAAATTAAATGAATCCTGCCGGTTGAAACAATTGAATTTTGCAGATGGAAGGAATGAACTGGAAGTATGGATGGAAGATGAAGAACATCATCAGATTGAAAATTCAGAAAGCAGAAAGGAATTCTGGATAGACAGTGTAAGACCGGTGATCGGTCTGGAAGTGTCCGGAGGAGCAGATATTTGGCACAAAGAGGCAGCAGAGGTAGTGGTAGAAGCTTCTGACGGGAGCAATGGAAGCCAGATCGCGGAAATTATCTGTAAAACAGGAGAAAAAATAGTTGGGAAAAGCAGTAAAGGAGCAGAAAAATTTGTCATTACAGAAAGTTCACAGAATGGGGAAAGTACCCCGGTAACAATTATTGCTACAGACTATGCGGGAAATCAGACGGTGGTAACGGATCGGGTTTTTGTTGACAGAGATGCACCGAAAGCATTGATACAAGGAGTGGAGGATTATACGATTACCAGTAAACCTGTACAAGTTAGCTATCTGGCAGAAGAAGAGAATGTAATTCAGACGGTGCGGGCAAATATTTTAAAAGAAGATATCGATGGGAAAAAGGAAGAAACAGAAATCACAGAATGGAAAACAAAAAGCAGGAATGAGTCTGGTGATACAAAAAAAGAAAGTGTGCAGACACTTGCAGAGGACGGGCTGTATAAACTCCGAATGAATGTAACAGATATGGCAGGGAATGTCAGTCATGCCGAGAGACAGCTGATTATAGATAAAGAAAATCCCGTTATTGCGCATGTAGATGAGTTGGATGGAAAGTATTTAAAGAAGTTTAGCTGGAATTATTCTATCGAGGAATCGATTAAGGATTTTACGAATTATACATATGTAATGAAAGTGGACGATGCATTTTATCGGCCAGGAGAAAAGATTGAAAAAGAAGGGGTACATGTACTGACAATTGAAGCTTTTGATTCAGCAGGAAATAAAGGAGAAGCAAAAGCGAGATTTACCATCGATCATACACCGCCGGTGATCGAGTTTGAGGAGATAGAAGATGGAGAAAAATATGAAAAAGAAAAAACATTTTATGTCAGAACAGAGAATCTGGAAGATCAGATTGAATACATTAAAATTAATGGAAAAAAACAAAACAGGAAAAAACAGAAGAAGGGATATGAAATTCAGCTAAATGAGGCAAAAAATTATGAAATAGAGGTAAAAGCAAAAGATTTTGCGGGAAATGAAAAAGTTTCACAGATAGGATTTGAAATATACGAGGAAAAGAGTTTGTGGCAGAAAATTGTGGAACCGGTCAGAAAATATATTTTTTATGGAAATGAAAAGGTAATACAGGATGAAAAAATGGTCAAGGAAGATAAAAAGGAAGGAAAAAAGAAGAACATAATTTTATGGGAGAGAGCTGTTTTATTTGGCGCATTGATTGTTGTAGGAATATGGAAACGGGAAAAAGTGAAAGAAATCTGGAAAAATCTTTCATAAAAGGGAGGATGCCGGGTAACCACTTTCGCAGTTCCCGGCATGTATTATGAAAAAGTTTATTCCAAATAGTATTTACATACTAGATAACGTCTTTTGTATATCAAAGGATATGAGAGAAATTCTAAATCGCCATGTGTTCGGAAGTAGCTACCAAGTTCTCTGTATTTCTTTGATGATTATAGTATAAGAAAGACCTATGAAGAAAGAATGTTAAAGTAATGAAAGAATTTTGAAGGATAAATGAACAAATTGTGAACACGGGATTTTACAAAGATTTTGTTGGAAAATAGCGAAAAATAGATTATACTAATAGAAGTCAAATTGTAGAAAGAGGAGAAAATGAAGAATGAAATATATTTCTTTTGCCATTCCGTGTTATAATTCACAGGATTATATGGCCCATGCGATAGAAAGTATTCTTCCGGGTGGAGAAGATATTGAAATAATTATCGTAAATGACGGATCAAAGGACAGAACATCAGAGATTGCTCATGAATATATGGAAAAATACCCTACTATTATTAAAGTAGTAGACAAGGAAAATGGTGGACATGGAGATGCTGTAAACTCAGGGCTGATGCATGCAACCGGTAAATATTTTAAGGTTGTAGACAGTGATGACTGGGTGGACGAAGATGCACTTCATAAAATATTAGATGTTTTACGCCATATGGAAGAAGATGGAATGGAACTGGATATGTTGATCGCTAACTATGTGTATGAAAAAGTTGGTGCAACACATAAGAAGGTGATTCATTATCGTAACGTATTGCCACAGGATGAGATTTTCCGTTGGGATGATATGGGACATTTCCGTCTGGATCAGTATATTCTGATGCACTCGGTTATTTACCGTACAGACATGTTAAAACTGATCCAACTTCATCTGCCAAAGCATACATTCTATGTGGACAATATTTATGTATATTACCCACTCCCGCATGTACGCAAAATTTACTATATGGATGTAGACTTCTATAGATATTTTATTGGAAGAGAAGATCAGTCGGTTAATGAGAAAGTAATGATCAAAAGGCTGGATCAGCAGATTTTTGTCACAAAGACGATGATTGATATGTATCAGCTTAAAGATATTGGAAGTAAGAAATTAAGACAGTACATGCTTAATTATCTTGCAATCATGATGACAGTTTCTTCTATTCTTTGCATCCGTTCCAAGAATAAAGAAAATCTGGAAAAGAAAAAGGAATTATGGCAGTATCTGAAGAAAAAAGATATGCGAAGTTTTATCAGAATCCGTTACGGTATTCTCGGACAGACAATGAACATTCCGGGAAAATCAGGACGTAAGATATCGTCATTGGTTTATATTGTTGCGCGGAGATTGATTGGATTTAATTAATTTCTATTTAGTTCATCATCGTGGCTTACCCCGGTCCATGAGAAAGACTTGGTATCCTGTTGCGGGCTAAGATTCCACGATGAAGAAGTTGTAAGGGCGTCAGAATTTTCTAAAAGCACCCGGCCTATGTGCCAAACTCGCCGTTCGGCTCAAACAGTGGCACATATTCCGGGTAACGAAAATTCTGGCGCTCTAACAACTTCTAATCATCGATCCATATACGCCCGCAACAGGATACCAAGCCTTTCTCATGTCGTGATAGGCCAATGATAATGAATTCAATAGAGGGACTGTAACCTTTATGTGTAATCGGAAATTTGTAGTGAATGCCTTAATTTTCCGACTTTTCCGATAGATACACTTACGGTAGCACAATGGTTACAATTCCCGGTATTTAATTATTATGGCATGCGAAAACGTGACTGAATAAAAGTATGGGAGTGATTTCTGTGCATATGAGGTCATGGTTAGTAACTCTTGAGTAATAAAATTGGCCGTTAGCCTTGGAAAAATCATTGTCTGAGACGAATGTCGAGTTTTGATTTTTCCAAGGCTGGTTTTAGGACAATTTTGTTGCTCTAGAGTTACTCCATGATCGAATCAGCACAGAAATCACTCCCATACTTTTATTCGGGACCTGGGTAAGACGACATGATGAATTAAATAGAAATCTCCCCTAAAATAATTCTCAACAGTGCTTTATCCAACATAATCGTCCGGTTCCAAGGATTGATGATGATACCCTGAATGTTATCAGCTGTAATGGCAGAATTAAATAACTGTTTCATGTCAGTAAGAAATGTAGACATTACGCTTCCGGAACCTTTGAGTTCTTCATCGAAGCTGGTAAATGCCGCCCACCATTTGCGGCCGTCATCGGTCTGGATTGCCTGTACCTGGAGGCCGGAGGCAGCGGAAGAGGGATCTACTGCAATGACCAGTTCGCCATGTTCATTCATGCGTCTGCGGATGACCGTCAGAACGTGAGCTAGCATTTCCTGAGACGGCTCATGTTGAAGGGCTGCAATGGCCGATTCAATCTTATCATTTCCCTGTAAAGTTTTATCGGTATGTGTATGTTCAGTCATGATTGTAAAAAATCCTTTCTATATAAATAATGGCTACAGAGAACCTGTCAATGACAGCCTCGCTTGCATATTTTTGTATAAAAATATACGGACAGCAGGAGAGCCATCCGTATATTAATATAAAGTATTTCAGTTGGAAGAGCAAGCTAATTGAACTCCCATGGAGAAATATATTTATTTGGAGATGAAGCATATCCATTGTTATATTTCACTGTGACATATAAAGAGTCATCACCATCAACCAGTTTCACATAGCAGATATTATCTTTGTTGAATTTGTGTGTGATATCGATGGACTGATTTTTGTAATACAGGATGACGGAACCATCTTTTTCATATTCTATATCCGGAGCATTTAGTTCTTCCAGAATTTCTTCTTGTGTAAGGCTGCGTTCGGAGCCATCCTGGTTAATTGCAATGCCGCCTCCGCCAAATTCTTTATTTTTTCCGTCTTTATCTGCATAAGTTCCGGTATAAGAATCGTCAGAATTGATTGTTAAAGTAGCAGTTGTCTGATCTCCGTGGATCCAGAGCTGGACTTTACGTTGAATTCCGCCAAGATCGGATGCGTAGGCTGTTCCGGTTCCGGCTGTTACGATCAGGCATGCGGCAACTGCGGCTGCTATTGTTTTTAATTTGTGCTTCCTATTTAAGATACTCATTTTGTCTACCTCCAGGGAAAAATTGACGGAGGCGGAAAGTATATCAAAAGTCTGCTTGTATTTTTCTTTATTCGTCATCGTTCCATTCCTCCTTTAAGGTTTCTTTGAGAAGAGCACGTCCGCGGGAAAGCCGGGTCTTTACATTGCTGACAGAAAGATGCAGGATATCACTGATCTCTTGTGTTGTATAATCTTCATAGTAAAAGAGATGCAGGACAATTCGGTATTTTTCAGGAAGTTTCATTACTGTGTCAAACAGAGTTTCTGATTCCGGTGTTTCGAAGGTTAATGTTTCCATATATTCTTCTAAGTTGCATTTATTTCTGTGCCAGAATGAGCGGGTGATATTCTTTGCTTTATTGATCGCAACCCGGATCAGCCAGGCACGGATATGTTCTTCTGTATCAAACTCTTTTTTATATGTGTGATAATGAATAAATGTATCCTGAACGACATCTTCTGCATCTTGTTGGTTTCTGCATATGTTAAATGCAATCGCATACAGATGCTTTTGATATCGTTCGATTAAAACTTGTGTTGCTGGTTTCATGAGTACTCCTTTTTTTGTGTTGTATCTACAGAACATGTTGCCGTAAGACCTGCTATAAGCATCTCCTTACAAATGTTCTGGCGACTGAGTGGGGCATCAGACGTTCGTTTCTTAAGGCCTTTCACTTATAATACAAATGAAAACATAGAAAGGTTACAAATTAATGAAAGTTATTTTCCAAAGTTGTTTTTCAAAAGAAAACTTTAGGTATTGGAGGTAAGATATATATTCTAACTATATCTTACTATCAAGCATAGGCATTTTACATTTTAAAATATACGACGTAAACTATATTAAGAAAAAATAGCTTCAATAATAAGCTGAAAAAATTAATATCTATTATAAAATGAAGGTGAGTGGTTTTCATTATGTTTTCGAATAAAGATTTGAAGAATCTGATTGTACCGCTGTTTTTAGAACAGTTATTGATGGCACTGGTCGGAATCGCAGATGTATTTGTGATTGGTTTTGTAGGGGAGACTGAGGTATCCGGAGTATCACTTGTAAACTCATTTAATACCATATCCATTAATTTGTTTACAGCACTTGCTTCCGGTGGTGCGGTAGTGATCAGCCAGTATATAGGAAGGAAAGAAGAGAGAATTGATTATGAAGAAAAATATTGGAGCACAGCTGGCATTATATCCGGCACCGGTAATTGTAGTAGGAGCACTAGTAAATGATAAACCGACATGGACACTGGTGGCACATGCAGGAACTATGGCGCATAGTCATCTGATGGTGTCGCTGGTACATGCACACTACATTAATCAGGAAATTATCGAGAGTAAGAAATTATCAGTAAATATCGTAGACGAAGCATGGCTAAAAGAAACTGACCGTATGGGAGTGATAAGCGGAAATAAAGAAGACAAATCAGAATCAGGTAAGATTGATTATCATACATTCAAACCGGTACTTTTCGAATTCCCGACATATGAATATTTTGTGACGGGAGAAAAAGTGGGAGACTGTGCAAAGATGAACTAGAGGTTTTCATCCTTGGCAGATTGTGCTATCATGACAGTATGTCAGAAAGCGAAAGGATGGAAGTTTCATGCCGGCGAGATCAGAAGAAAGAACGAATGCGAGAAAAGGAGAGATCATCAATGCATGCGAAATGCTGTATCAGACGATGAATTTTAAAGATATTACGATAAAGGAAATCGGAAATGTCACCTCTTTTTCCAGAACATCGATATATAATTATTTTGAGACGAAAGAGGAAATCTTTCTTGCATTGTTAAAAAGAGAATACGATGCGTGGATTCTGGATCTACATAAGATTGTTGAAGAACATGAAAGCATGGACGATGAGCAGATTGCATCGGCGATTGCAAAATCTTTGGATCAGCGTCATCAACTTCTGAAGATACTTTCCATGAATCATTATGATCTGGAGGAAAATAGCCGTATTGAGATGTTGATAGAATTCAAAGTATCTTATGGAAATTCACTGAGAGCTGTAATGGGGATTCTTGCAAAATTCAGACCGGATATGGATATTGAAAAGAGACAGGAATTTGTCTATGCATTTTTTCCGTTTATGTTTGGAATTTATCCGTATACCGTGGTGACGGAGAAACAGAAGAAAGCGATGAAAGAAGCAGGAGTTGATTATACTTATAATTCGGTATATGAACTGACGTATACGGCAGTGAAAAAGATGTTGAAGTAATGAAAATATTTGAAAGGAGATAGAAATCATGAAAACATTAGTAGCATATTTTAGTGCAAGCGGAACAACAGAAGGTGTAGCAAAGAAGGTGGCAGAGGCAGCAGGAGCAGATCTGTTCGAGATCAAACCAGAAGTACCATATACAAATGCAGACCTGAACTGGATGGATAAAAAAGCAAGAAGTACGGTTGAGATGAACGATCCGTCTTCCAGACCTGCTACTACAGGAACGGTAGAGAATATGGAGCAGTATGATAACGTAATTATCGGGTTTCCAATCTGGTGGTATGTTGCACCGACAATTATTAACACATTCCTGGAAGACTATGACTTCGCTGGAAAGAAGATCGCACTTTTTGCCACATCAGGTGGAAGCGGATTTGGGAAAACAGTATCCAGACTGGAAGGTTCTGTGGATAAATCGGCAGAATTCGTATCAGAGAAACTGTTAAACAGAGCAGGTAAAGCGGAGATTGAAAGCTGGCTGAAGAGCTGGATGTAAGAAGCAGATAAGATGCAGGAAGCCTTTTCGGTGATGCAGGAGATAAAATGTATCTGATATCGGTGTATTTTGATGACAAAAGCAATAAAATAATTTCCAATTATATAAATAAAATTGCGCAAAAGACGGGAAATACGTTTATGACAGATAATCATGTTCCACCACATCTGACAATTATGTCTGTAGAGGCAAGAGAGGAAAAAAAATTGACAGAGGTGATGGAACAGTTGGAGAGGTCCCTGACCAAAGGGCAGATCCAGCTGGTCTCGGTCGGAGTGTTATTGCCGTATGTATTGTATGCGGCACCGGTTCTGAATCTGTATCTGGAAGATATGATCGAACAGGTACATGATATGGTAAAGCACATTCCGGAGGTCAGAATGAGCCGGTATTATCAGCCTATGCAGTGGCTTCCGCATATCACACTGGGAAAGAAGCTTTCAAAAGAACAGATGCAGGAAGCCTTTTCGGTGATGCGGGAACTGTTTGTGCCGATGGAAGTGACGGTGGCAGAGATCGGACTTGCGAAGACGAATCCGCATCAGGATCTGATAAGAGTAGAATTAAATGACTGATCGATAAAAAAGAAAAACATGGAAAGCCGGAATGTTATGAAAAAGTACATAGGTATATTAGCAAAAATAACAGGATTCATACTGATTGTGATTCTGGCGGTGAATATCATTCTGCTGCTGATAAAAAGAAATCCGTATGATCGGAAATGCGAAAAAAAGTATTGTGTTATCCACATTTGATCTGCGTCCGGATGACAGTGGTACGAAGATCATTGCGGCATTGTATACGGCGGCAGAAAGGGGTGTGCAGGTATAGATATTGATCGACGGGATCTATCAGAAGCTCTTTTTGGAAAAGAGTCCGGTGTTTCAGGCACTGGCAGCACATCAGAATGTAGAAGTTGGAATCTATAATCCAGTCATGAATCGGAAAGTAAAAGGAAAAGAAACAAAATGATTAACAGAGAAGACATGCTGGCACTGACCAGAAGAATGACAGTTAAGAGAACATCTATGACCAGAATCGCCGGAGGATATCTGGACATGGATGGGTATGTAGATGGGACATTTAACACGGGATTTTTAAAATTGAGCCCAGATGAGAAAGAAAAAAATTTACAGATAGCAAAAGTAATCCCATTTGCAGATACGAATCAGAATCTGAAAGAATATGCATTTTCCAGTGAGAAGATGAAAGGTGACAGTATGTGGAAGCTTTTAATGGGAATGCGTGTGTGTGGACTGAAAAATGATGCATTAATGGAGACCTTTTATGAGATTGTCGGGGAACAATATCAGGCAATGGGAGATTATGCGGTCTATGTATTTCATGACAGGTATGACATTCAGGCAAAAGGCAAAGATCATGTCCGCCAGGGGGAATCCGAGGAGATGTTCGAATATCTGATCTGCGCTATCTGTCCGGTGAGTGGAGACTATGAGCCCGGAGAACCGGAGTGCGGCTTTCTTTTCCCGGCATTTATGGATGGCGCAGCAGCACTCAATTATGTGGACGTATATCAGAAGGATCAGGCACATCCGCATACAGAGCTTCTGAAAATGCTTGGCGTGTGGTGAGATAGAGAAAATTTCTTATAAATGAGTTTAATGGTTCCCAATTCCTTCCGGATATCCTATAATATAGTGGATTGAGTTTATAGGAAAAGGCAGGGAATATACAATGCATACAATGAAAAAATTCATCCGGTATTATGCCCCGTATAAGGCGGTATTCTTTCTGGATCTGATCTGTGCGGCGGTTATAAGTCTGGTAGATCTTGCATTTCCGCAGATATTGCGGATACTTACAAAGACCTTGTTCGCAGAACCGGCAGACCGTATATTACAGGCCCTTCTCCCAATCGGAGCGGGGCTTCTTGTAATTTATATTTTACAGGCGCTGTGTAAATATTATGTCAGCTATCAGGGACATATGATGGGCGCCAATATGGAACGGGACATGCGGCAGCAGCTTTTTGACCATTATGAGAAATTGTCATTTTCATATTATGACCAGAATAATTCCGGGCAGATGATGAGCAAGCTGGTATCGGACCTTTTTGATATCTCAGAGTTTGCACATCACGGACCGGAGAACTTATTTATTTCGCTGATCAAAATTATCGGTTCGTTCATATTCCTGTTTCTGATCAACTGGAGACTGGCAATACCGCTTCTGGTTCTGGTAGTGTTCATGTTGTTCTTCTCGTACGGGCAGAATAAGAAGATGCAGGCGACATTCATGGACAACCGGCGTAAGATCGGGGATGTTAATTCGAGTCTTCAGGATACACTGGCCGGGATCCGTGTTGTACAGTCCTTTGCAAATGAAGAGATTGAACGGGAGAAGTTCCGAAAAAGCAACCAGGGATTTCTGCGTTCCAAGGATGCCAATTATAAATGTATGGGAAGCTTTATGAGCGGCAACCTGTTCTTTCAGGGGATGATGTATCTGGTAACGCTGGCATTCGGAGGATGGCTGATCGCACATGGGAAGATGGAGGCAGCGGATCTTGCGATGTACGCACTCTATATTGGGATCTTTATCAGCCCGATACAGATTCTGGTCGAGCTTACTGAGATGATGCAGAAAGGACTGTCCGGATTCCGCAGATTTCTGGATGTGGTAGAGACCGAGCCGGAGATCGTGAATGCACCGGACGCAGAATCAATAGATGAAGTAAACGGACACGTTTCTTATGAAAATGTATCGTTTCATTATAGCGACGATGATACACCGGTGCTTTCTAATGTTACATTCGACATTCCGGCAGGAAAATCCGTGGCTTTAGTCGGACCTTCGGGAAGTGGTAAGACGACGATCTGCTCTCTGCTTCCGAGATTCTATGATGTAACAGGCGGACGTGTTATGATTGACGGAAAAGATGTCCGGGATCTGACACTGGAAAGTCTGCGTAATCAGATCGGACTGGTACAGCAGGATGTGTATCTGTTCTGTGGAAGTATTAAAGAGAATATCGCATATGGGAAGCCGGGAGCATCTATGGAAGAGATTGAAGACGCAGCAAGGAAAGCGAACATTCATGATTTTATTATGGAACTGCCGGACGGATATGATACATTTGTTGGTGAACGTGGAACAAGACTTTCCGGCGGACAGAAACAGAGAATCTCGATTGCAAGAGTATTTCTTAAGAATCCGTCAATCCTGATTCTGGATGAGGCGACAAGTGCACTGGATAATGAGAGCGAACGCTGGATCCAGAAGAGTCTGGAAGAGCTTGCAAAGAACCGGACAACGATTACGATCGCGCATCGATTATCAACAATCCGCAATGCGGATGAGATCCTTGTAGTGGCAGATAATGGAATCGCAGAGCGTGGAACACATGAAGAACTGTTAAAACAGGGCGGAATCTATGCGCATTATAATGAGATGGGATAGGCAGAAGATAAGAAAAACGGAAGCTGCTCTGTGAGTAGAAACATAAAAATTATCAATAAAGAAATTTGCAAAAGAAAAAGATTGCCGTGAAAAGAATCTATGATATAATTTACAAAGATATCAGCGGCAGAAAAGACAGTGCAAAACTGTAAAGGAACAGTAGAAATGATTGATATCAGTGAATAAAAACGGCCACAGAATAAGGCGGCAAATCATAAGAAACAGAGGTAGAATTATGGGAAAAATCAGAATTGGTATCGTTGGATACGGTAACATCGGACGCGGAGTAGAGCAGTCTATCAAGCGTAATGATGATATGGAATTAAAAGCAGTATTTACAAGAAGAGATCCTGCAAGTGTAAAGATCCAGACAGAAGGGGCAGAAGTAAAGCACTTTGATGATATGGAAGCTATGAAAGATGATATCGATGTAATGATCCTCTGCGGCGGATCAGCAACAGACCTTCCGGTAATCGGACCGAAGGTAGCAGCATCATTCAATACCATTGACAGCTTTGATACACATGCTAAGATCCCTGAGTATTTTGCAAATGTAGATAAAGCAGCAAAAGAAGGAAAGAATGTAAGTATTATCTCAGTAGGCTGGGATCCGGGAATGTTCTCTCTGAATCGTCTGTATGCAGAGTCTATCCTGGTACAGGGAAGCACTTATACATTCTGGGGAAAAGGGGTCAGCCAGGGACACTCTGATGCAATCCGCCGTATCGAAGGTGTGAAGAACGGAATCCAGTATACGGTACCGATCGAAGCAGCGGTTGACCAGGTAAGAAGCGGAAGCGAACCGGAGTTGACAACAAGACAGAAACATTTAAGAGAGTGTTATGTAGTAGCAGAAGAAGGAGCAGATAAAGCAGCCATTGAAGAGGCAATCAAGACAATGCCGAACTACTTTGATGAATATGATACAACGGTAACATTTATCACAGAAGAAGAATTAAAAGAAAACCACAGCAAGATGCCTCACGGTGGATTCGTGATCCGTACCGGTGAGACAGGATGCGAAGGCAACAAGCATGTGATCGAATATTCTCTGAAACTGGATTCCAACCCGGAATTCACAGGAAGTGTTCTGGTAGCTTATGCACGTGCTGCACACAGACTTTCTAAGAAAGGTGAATCAGGAGCAAGAAGCGTATTTGATATCGCACCGGCTATGCTGTCTCAGATGACACCGGAAGAGTTAAGAGCACATATGCTGTAAGAGATAATTAATAAAAATGTATACAAGTTCTATCGTAGACTATTAATGTTGTGATGGAATATAAGGAGCAGAAGTAAAAAAATCAGGCATCAGAGGCGAAATGAAAACTCGTTTCCGGTGCCTGATTTTGTAGAAACTACGGATTTATTTAAGATTTCCTGCGATTGCATTCTCGTGATTTGTGCCAGCCTTTTTGTCGGTACAGGCAGAAACAGACTGTTCATCGGTCCGAAAGAATCGATAATGTCTGTTGACTACTGATGATTTTAAAATGAGAGATTTTACGTACAATACCGAAACGTACGATCGGTCAGAATTCTCGCAAATATCAGTCCAAGCGGCAACATCACAATAATCATAATCGCAGAAGTAAACCATGAAACCGCATCCGTCAGGGACATAATCCCGAAATTATAAATCGCACGGTACAGGTAAAGTCCCGGAACCATGATCACGATAGAAGGCACGGTAAGCGAGATTCTTGGATATCCATTACTCTTTTTAATAAAAGAAGCAAGCAATCCGGCAGTCAGAGCCCCGATAAATGCGGCGGCGGCCGGAGGCATATGTGTGAAATCAACAAGTTCAAGCCGGAGTGTATTGGCAATGGCACCAATAAATGCAGCCGTTGCCGCCATCGAATGAGAACTGTTGAACATGATCGAGAAACCGAATACTCCGCAAAAGCTTGCAATCACACGGAAAATCAGACGGGCAGCAGCACTTAGATGCAGTGCCGTAAAATCGGCCGGTTCCAGATGCAGAAGTAAAGCCATGATCCATGCAAATAAAGTGGCAACCATAACGATAATGATCGCATAAGTAAGCCGCTCCAGTCCCGAACGCAGATCCAGCTTTGCAAGGTCGATCCCGCTTGTAATAAATGGAAATCCCGGGATGATGAACAGCATCGAGCAGATATAACCAGCTTCATGAAATTCCGGAATGTGAAAGACAAGTTCTGCAAGTTTCAGAAAGACTGCATAGGTAAAACATGCTGCTGAAACAGAGACTGCTATATTCAAAAACAGTGTGTAATGGTGTTTGATCAGTTTCGTACGGATCAGATTACCAATCCCGGCGGCAATAAAAGCAAGAGCCATCTCAACCGGTCCGCCTCCGAGTAAAAAAGTAAAACCGCAGCAGGCAAGAGCTGCGGCAAGCCCCAGCTTTGCAGGTGAATAAAGAGCATGGATTTCTTCAATTTCATCCAGTCGTTTATGGATATCTTCACCGGTCATATGTGCTTCTTCTTCCGGAAAATGATCTACAAACTGTTCCATGCGGTAAAGCTTGGAGGTATTCACTCCCGTATTGGCAATATTCAACGACTGGGAAACACAATCGTTTCCATCGAAACAGTTAAATACAATGGACATCAATCCCACGTCTACCGTACAGGTTACACCAAGCTCTTTGGAAAGCCGGTTCATGGAAGTCCGTACACGCCATGCACCGGTTCCACAGGAGAGCATGATTAACCCAACACGGCCGATGACAGAAGCTTTCTCGATCAGTCCGGCTTCTGCAATCAACACATTACTGTCATCATTGGCGTAGTCATGCCATGGAATCTCCATATGATTTTTTTCCATAATATCAATAAAGTCAGAATTAGTTGTCTGCATAAATGATCGCCTCTGCTTTGGAAACGTGGCGTTCCAGATTTTTTAAGAAATGTGAATTCGGAAGGAAAACTCCGATCTCATCATAACGGGTATTATCTTCAACAAGAGAATCCTGTCCATAGAATACATAGGACATAGGAAGCTCTTTCTGAAGTTTTATGACAATATCCAGAATAGCAGAATAAGCTTCTGCTTCGGTTTCTTTTAATTTTACGGTATCCGGTAATTCACGGATCAACAGTACACCGTTATTCTTTTCCAGAATGTTTTGTTCTGGTTCCATATCGTCGGATGTATAGGAATGGCTGTAGCGGTATGCCTGTGCCAGAAAAATATTCTTTGGAGCTCCGAGATCTGTATATACCTCATGGAAATGACGGTATTCCCGTTCATGAATCGATCTCTTATATTCAGGAAGTAACATTCCGTTTTCATCTGTCATGATCATCGGATTCTGTTTTCCGTCCGCATTGAACCGATAGGGAATCAGGAATGCATTTCTTAAAAGATCAAAGACTGTATTCTGACAGATAGCCATCAGAAACGCAGATAAATCCCGATTGCGATAAGAATTAAAAAGAGCCTGTGCGAATTCTGTAGATGACGGAGAATCGGGAAGGTCTACCCCATCGTTACTGAATAAATAACTGCAGAATGTTTCCATCAGTTTTTCACATACCCATTTATCTTCGGATATTTTCTTAAATAAGATTTCTGATTTTTCTTCTCTGGGAAAAAGTGTTTTTTTCTCCATAATAAAGCGCTTCCTTTCATATTTTCATCCGAATAAATTATACAACTGTGATAAAGATAAGTGAAAGCTATAATTAATATAGCGGATATATGATTGTGATATAATAAAGAAGTGAAATCTGAGATTTTTATGCCAAAGTATACAAGAAAGGGTGGCGGTGGCAGGCTATATAGATGTCAAAATATGTAAGAAAAATTGCCGGTGGCAGCTTCTGTAGATAGTCGGTTGATGATTTGAAAGGGATATTTGATATAGTTTAAAACTATGACAAATACACATTTTTTGGTATTATACAAGTTTATCAAAACAAATTATAATAAATCCATCGATCGAGAACATCATCAAGAATATGAAAAATATAAAAAATATAAAAGAAAGCCATCAGGGACAACAAAAAAGACAGAAAACCTAAGTCCCTGCCGGCAAGGAGGAAATAATCATGAACACACCATTTCGTTACGACTTTGTAGGAAGTTTTTTACGCCCACAGAAATTAAAAGACGCAAGAAAGAATTTCGAAGAAGGGACAATCTCACAGGAAAAACTGACCGCAGTAGAAAATGAATGCATCCTGGAACTGGTGGCAAAGATTAAGGAACTTGGATATCATGTGATCACAGACGGAGAATTCAGAAGATCGACATGGCATCTGGATTTCATGTGGGGATTTGAAGGAATCGAGCATCAGAAGACAGTAGAGGGGAATACAACATTTGACGCAGAAGCTGCAATGATTGATGATACATACATGACGGGAAAGATTTCAGTAAAGAATCATCCTTTCGTAGAGCATTTCAAATTCATCAAAGCATTAGAAGATGAAAATACTGTCGCAAAACAGACTATCCCGTCACCGGGACAGTTCTATGCATACTTTACCGGGGCACAGCTTCTGAATACAACATTAGAAATCTATGGATCGGAAGAAGCATTTGCCGAGGATGTGATTAAGGCATACGGTGAATTCGTGCAGGAAATCTATGCAGCAGGCTGCCGTAACCTTCAGTTTGATGACTGCGTATGGGGCGGAATGGTAGATGCGAAGATGGCAGTTGCACTGACCGGAAGAACAGGACAGAGACTGGAAGATTACAAGAAACTCCTTCTGGAACTGAATAACCAGGTAGTAGCACAGGCACCGGAAGATCTGGTGATCAATACACATGTATGCCGTGGAAATTATCATTCTACATTCTTCAGTTCCGGAGCATATGATTCCGTAGCGGATTTGTTATTCGGAGAAGAAAATGTAAATGCATATTATCTGGAATATGACGACAAGAGATCCGGCGGATTTGCACCACTTGCAAAGGTATCCGGCGATAAGAAGGTCGTACTTGGACTTATAACAACCAAGACACCGGAACTGGAAGATAAAGAAAAAGTAATCGCAAGAATCCACGAAGCAGCAAAATATGTTCCGCTTGACCGCTTATACTTAAGCCCGCAGTGCGGATTTGCATCCTGCGAGATCGGTAATAAGCTGACAGAAGAAGAACAGTGGGCAAAGCTTAAGCTTGTAAAAGAGATTGCCGACGAAGTCTGGTCAGAAAGATAAGCCAGAACAGATTGGCCATAAGCCAGCCGATACCGGTAGCAATGGCAGGGGCTGCCAGCCCGAAATGAGGGAAGAAGAACCAGGTTAAGATTACGCGAAGTGCAATCTGGAGCGTACTTCCGGCTAACGTCAGAACCATTTTCCCAAGTCCGTTATAAGTACCGGTGAAGGTTCCGCCGGTATTGATCGTACCTTGTACAAGGATCCGATGGTTGCATTATTGCCGGAGGGACACAAGCTGGCAAAAAGAAAGACATTTTCGGCAAAATTTGCAGAGACGGAAGCCTATATTGTAACATGTCCAGAATTAGATATTGATGGAACACGTTATCTGAATAAGCATGGGATTAAGCCGAATGTACAGTTTTCGACAATGGATATTCAGGCAACATATGCGATGGCGGCAGCGGGAATGGGTGTGAGCATTAAAATCGTTCTATCATCTGGAAGTATGATATACTGATAACAAGACCTGCAAAAAAAGATGGAGGTGGACTACATGGATGTTGCAACGATGGTAGCGATTAATAACCTGAATATGGTTACAGTGATGGCAGTACAGGCGGCAAATAATGTAATCACGATCGTAAATGGAGAAAGGATGGAAGAAGATATGGATGGTTCAATGTTAGATCAGTATATGGGAAAAGATTGTACGGTAAGTCTGTTCAATGAAGTAGGAACAATCAAAGGAAAACTCATGGACGCAGATATACAGTGGGTAAAGGTTGATACAAAGAAAGGGACACAGCTGATTAACAGAAATATGGTACGGAATATTACTTTTGATAATAAATAGAATGAATAAAAATAGTTGTTTCGAAAAAAGTCAGAAATGAATAAAAAATGAGTTGACATTTCGTGTATGAGTTCTTATACTTAAATGTGTAGATAAAACACGGGGAGCTTGTGTACTAGGCTGAGAGGAAGTTAAGAACTTCGACCCATATACCTGATTTGGATAATGCCAACGTAGGAATGTATAACGTAGATTTTAGGAGAGCTGCATTTAGTTGGTATCTCTCTTTTTTTGTTACTATGTGACGGAAATCAGGAACAATTGAATATCGGATAAGTTGAGAGTGAACGAGAGTTCATGAAGGGGTGCACCACCACGGGTGTATTTACTTCGTGAACTCTTTTTTTCATACTAAAGTATGCAAGAGAAGTTGTCAGTGGCAAGTTCGCTGTATATATCCGGGAAAGGAGAACATACATGATTATCGTAAATGGAAAAGAAATCAATCTGACAGAGGATACTACTGTTGCAGAATATCTGGAGCAGAATCAGTATCAGGTAAAAAGAATTGCTGTAGAGTTAAACGGAGATATTCTTCCAAAATATAGTTATTCCGATACCATGTTAAAAGACGGCGACCGTCTGGAAGTTGTGACATTTGTAGGAGGAGGCTAACATTCATGGGAGAAATCGTATCAGAAAATATGACGAAAAATGCGAACGCAAAAGTACTTAGTAAAGAAGAGATTATGGCTGCGCTTAATGAAAGACATTCTCCGGAAAAGCAGAAGCATCTGTCTGCAGGAAGGGTTGCGATAGCCGGACTTGGCGGATTGGGATCAAATGTGGCATATGCACTTGCCAGAATCGGAGTCGGACATCTCCATCTGATAGATTTTGATGTAGTAGATATTACGAACCTGAACCGGCAGCAGTACTTTATGGAGCATATCGGAATGTATAAAACAGATGCGTTAAAATCATTACTGTTAAAAATTAATCCGTATCTGGATATCTATACAGACTGTGTGAAAGTCACAGAAGAAAATCTTAAGACACTATTTCGTGACGAACCGATTGTATGTGAAGCATTCGATAATCCAGAGGCGAAGGCAATGCTGGTGAATGGAATACTGGAATATTTCCCGGAAAAGAAACTCGTATCGGCAACCGGTATGGCCGGATACGGAAGCAGTAATACGATTCGCACACAGAAATTAATGAAGAACTTTTACCTGTGCGGGGACTGCGAGACAGCACCAACTTATGGGAATGGTCTGATGGCACCAAGAGTTGCAATCTGTGCAGCACATGAGGCGAATATGATCACACGTCTGATACTTGGAGAAGAGGATGTGTAGGAAGACAGGTAAGAAACATAAGATTCATGCCGCAGAAAACGATAGATAAATAAGAAAGCATGAGCAGAAAATAATAGGAAAGAAGGTCCTGATTATGGATAAAAAAGAAATAAAAAATACAGATACATTTACACTTGGAGGAAAAGAGTTTACTTCTCGTTTTATATTAGGTTCGGGAAAATTCTCACTGGATCTGGTGAAAGCCTGTGTTGAAAAAGCGGGAGCACAGATTATTACACTGGCACTCCGTCGTGCGAATGAAGGGGGACTTGCCAATATTCTGGATTATATCCCGGAAGATGTGACATTGCTTCCGAATACATCAGGAGCCAGAAATGCAGAAGAAGCTGTCCGTATTGCCAGACTTTCCAGAGAAGTCGGATGCGGAAATTTCGTCAAAGTGGAAGTTGTAAGAGATTCGAAATATCTCCTTCCGGACAACTATGAGACGATCAAGGCAACGGAAATTCTTGCAAAAGAAGGATTCGTGGTGATGCCGTATATGTATCCGGATCTGAATGCTGCAAGAGATCTTGCAAATGCCGGAGCTGCATGTATCATGCCGCTTGGTGCGCCGATCGGTTCGAATAAGGGACTTTGTACCAAAGACTTCATCCAGATCCTGATCGATGAGATTGATCTGCCGATCATTGTAGATGCCGGAATCGGACGTCCGTCCCAGGCATGCGAGGCAATGGAGATGGGTGCAGCTGCAGTGATGGCAAATACGGCAATCGCAACAGCAGGAGATGTACCGGCGATGGCGGAAGCATTTAAGAAAGCAATCGAAGCGGGCAGAAGTGCGTACCTTTCCGGACTTGGAAGAACGATTGAGCGTGGTGCAAGTGCATCTTCACCGCTGACCGGATTTCTGCAGGATTAGGAGGCATGACAAATGGGAACAAATCATGAAGATACACATATTAATGAAAGTATTTTAAGCGAGGAGATTCTGGAAGACCAGAAGAAGAACCGGATCGATCACATGACTTATCTTCCGGGTATGGAGGATATCGGATCAGAGATCCTCGACCAGGTCGTAACAGCGATGGAAGCTTACGATTATAATACATATACAGCAGAAGATGTAAAACGTGCACTGGCACATGCAGAGCGCACACCGGAAGATTTTCAGGCGTTATTGTCACCGGCAGCACTGCCATTTCTGGAGGAAATAGCGCAGGCAGCGCAGATCGAGACGAGAAAACATTTTGGTAACAGTGTCTATATGTTCACACCAATCTATATCGCAAATTATTGCGAGAACTATTGCATTTACTGTGGTTTTAATTGCCATAACAAAATCAATCGTGCACAGTTAAATGCGGAAGAGATCGAAAAAGAGATGGCGGCGATCGCTGAGACAGGTCTGCAGGAAATCCTGATTCTGACAGGAGAAAGCCGTAACAAATCTACAGTAGAATACATCGGTGAAGCATGTAAGATCGCCAGAAAATATTTTAAAGTTATTGGTCTGGAGGTTTATCCGGTAAATTCAGACGAATACGCATATCTGCATGAATGTGGGGCAGATTATGTAACGGTATTTCAGGAGACATATAACTCAGATAAATATGAGACACTTCATCTTGCAGGGCATAAGAGAATCTACCCGTATCGTGTAAATGCACAGGAAAGAGCATTGAAAGGCGGCATGCGTGGAGTTGGATTCGGAGCACTTCTGGGGTTGGATGATTTCAGAAAAGATGCATTTGCGACCGGATATCATGCATATTTATTACAGAGAAAATATCCACATGCAGAGATCGCATTTTCATGTCCGAGACTTCGTCCGATCATCAATAATGACAGGATCAATCCGATGGATGTGCACGAACCGCAGCTTTTGCAGGTAGTGTGTGCATACCGCCTGTTTATGCCATTTGCAAGCATCACGGTTTCGACACGAGAGTGTGAAAGAGTCCGCGATAATCTGGTAAGTATTGCAGCAACGAAGATATCTGCTGGTGTAAGTACCGGTATCGGAAGTCATGTAGAAGATATCGAAGACAAGGGTGACGATCAGTTTGAAATCTCGGATGGACGTTCGGTGGATGAGGTCTATCAGGCACTTCTGAAACACAATCTTCAGCCGGTGATGAGTGATTATATCTATGTGTAACAGGGAGTATCTTGTGTTAAAAACATGCCGAATACAGCTGAAAGGAGTTGTCAGTGATAAAATCTGTAAACAATCAGGACTTTAAAATCATTGCAGTCAGCAATCGGAAATTATGCAACCGCCCGTTTTTAGAGCAGATAGAAAGAGTCTGCAAGATACATCCGGAAGCTGTGATCTTAAGAGAAAAAGATCTGACAGAAGAGGAATATGGGACATTGGCAAAAGAAGTAATGAATATTTGCAGCCGTTATCAGGTGTCTTGTATTCTTCATAATTTCTGGAAGACTGCACTAGAACTGGGATGTACATCTGTACATCTGCCACTTCCGATTTTGCAAAAAATAACTGATGAAGAAAAGAAAAAATTTACAAAGATTGGAATTTCTATACATTCTGTAGAAGAAGCGAAAGAAGCAGAGCGATTAGGCGCATCTTATCTTACTGCAGGACATATTTATGCAACGGACTGTAAAAAGGGATTACTGCCAAGAGGACTGGAATTTTTAGAAGAAGTGTGTAAGGAAGTTAATATTCCGGTATACGGAATCGGCGGAATAAAGTTCGATGAAGAACAGTGGAATGATATGGAAAAATGTGGAGCAGTTGGTGGATGTGTTATGTCCGGGATGATGAAAATATAGCAGCTGAAATAAAACAGCTCATTTCTCGGTGGTTATGACATTCTTGCTTGGAATTAAGTTTATTGTAAAGCATGTCATGACAGCAAAACATCATGACATGTTTATTTCTGCTTTCCAACTAACACCGCCGGCAGCGAATTATTCAATATCACAGAAGAATAGAGGACGGGAGCTAATCACTCCCGCCTACTCGATTTTATTGCCTTGCATTCGTAAGGAGCTGCCAGTGGCAGGTCCTGTAGATGACTGGCAGTCTGATTATCGATTATTATAATCATATAAAAAATCATCTATGATTTTATGAAAATGTGAATCAGATAGGTTTAAATTTAATTCGGTAGAATATCCTTTTAAATATTCATAAGGACTTTCGTCTTCATCGGTATTTGTTATTGCATACAACATTGAATTTCCTTCAATATAAAAACAATAACTATGATTTCCAAACATTCCTCCGGTAAATTCAAATAAGTATAAGTTACCAGATTTATTTCTCTCTGCCTTATTCAGATGTTGTGGTGCTTCTTCAGAGATAATCTCTATCATATCCTTATAAAAAGAAGCTTTACATTCTTTTTCGCCCGCATAAGTCAACAAATATATTCCGTCTTTTGAATCTTTACGATTGACAGCCCATGCCTTCTGTTCCAGGATTGTATTTCGAGTAGTATTTTCTTTTTTTCTATAATCATCTACGGAATATGATTCAAAATCACTTTCATCGGACGCCAATTCCTTGAATGCATTTGTTGAAATTGTATTTCCATTTTTTTTATCAAACCTTTTCGTATTTAATCCTCCGAAAAAAGTAGATTTAATCCATAAAACTGCTACTATAATAATAGCTGTTGTTAAGATATAAGCCAACATTTGTGCTTTTGTTTTCTTCTTTACTATCGTCAGTGGTGTTTTTTGATTCGCTCCATTATTTGGTATAAACGGTTGTTTATCTGCTGTATGTGATTCATTTTCCAGCTTTGCACCACACTTTGAACAAAATAACTCTCCATCATTAATTTGATTTCCACAATTTCTGCAATACATATTTTTTCCTCCATTTGTTTCATGAAAAATTAGTTCTTGTTTTCTGTTGATCTCTTTGTGTTATTGCTTTACACTGCTTTATTTTCCTAAAATCTGCTGTGCAATCGGGTCTTTGGCGTCCATTACAACTACACGGCGATTTTTTCTTCCTTCTGATTCTACAAATTTTCCAGAAGCATCACGATCCTGACCACGCTCAAAAGGATCAGCCTCGAAACCAAGCCCAATGGTCTGAAGCTGTGTCTCGGGTACATGGAATGTATTTACCAGGATCTTTTTTACAGCCTCCGCACGACGATCTGAAAGCTTGACTCTGTCGGCCTGTTTTCCATCTGTAGCTGTTGTTCCTGCAAGCAGAACCGAAGCATCTGGGTGATTTAATATCGCCTCTGCCACTGGCTTTAAAACTTTTTTTGCCTGAGCTTCATCAATTAATTTATCACTTTCAGCCACAAATTGTATCTGCGTATCATTAATCTCGAATGGAGTTTCAAATATCAGGTCAGATTGCTGCGATTCGGCATCCGGCGATTTGATGGCAAGAGAGTAATTACTGTCATAACCATTACCAGAAGAGAGCTTTAAATAATAGGTTGTATTCGGCTCAAGCTCATCAGTTGATATTGTTGCAGGAGTTCCATCATTTTGTGCCTGGAGACCGCCATATGGCCCACATATCTGTTCGCCATATTCATCTATCAATGACACCTGAACATAATCAGATTTAGGACTATCATTAACAAATGTTATATTATACGTAGCTTTGGTCTGCTCACCGGTTGTAAATGAAAACCATGAAATTACATCACCCTCTGCAATTCCATGAACACTTGCTTCAAGCGGGATTTCAACAGCTTCATTGACATTTGAGCCTCCGGTCACTGTATCACCGTCCTGTGCTGTAGTTCTGATGGCATCTGATACATTCCCGATTGTCTTGTATGCAGTGCTGGTATCGGAAATATTCTTTATAATTAATGAGTAATCACAATCATAACCACCATTCGAATTTAGCTTTATATAATAAGTTGTATTTGGTTCCAGTTCATCAGTTGATATTGTTGCAGGAGTTCCATCATTTTGTGCCTGGAGACCGCCATATGGCCCACATATCTGTTCGCCATACTCATCCATCAACACACCCTGTATATTTTCAGAATCAGTATTCTCATTCACAAATGTTACTTTATATGTATCACGTGACTGATTACCTGTAGTAAATGAAAACCAGGCAAATTGATCGTTCTTTACCGTTCCAAATACTTTTGTGTTAAGTGGTAACAGATATGCATTCGTCTTACTGGTTCCTGGAACTATCTCATCATCATCCTTTTTATCTTTATTGTTCTCCTTATTGTTAGCATCAGCAGCTTTCGTGTCTTCTGACTTGTGTACGCTCTTAGTATCCTCTTTTACCACTTCAGTAGCCTCTGATGTCTTCTTTCCGCTTTCCTTTTTTGATGTCTCTTTTTTTCCGCATCCAGACATGGCTGTAACCATGACTGCACACAGCAGTACTGCCAATAATTTCTTTTTCATTAAACTTCTCCTTACTTTTTTATATTTAATCATCTAATCCTGACAGATCTGATATACTTTTCCACTGAACAGCCTGATTAGATGCATAAAACGTATCGTCTGTACCGTCACCCATGGTAAATGTAAGCTCCGGCGTAGATCCTTTTGTTATAGTATCTCCATTCATTGTTACACGGCATATTTCAGTCTTTCCGGTTCCACGGCTCATGCCATCCGAACTATAAAGACCGTTTCCATCGGATGGAATATACAGCATAACTGTGGCAAACTCATCGCTTAGAGCCTTTATCTCAGCTTCCGATGTGTCTTGATTTATGGTAAATACCCTCACATCATATGCATTAAAGACATCCTCTGTGAAGGAAGTTCCGACAAACAGCTCCTTGATGCCATCTCCATTCATATCATATACAAAATATTCATAATCACTGCTTCCACCTGAAAGCGTGAACTCATAGCCGGACTCCTTGTTTTGGATTGACTTCAATACATTCTGATAAAGAGATTTAACAGAGGTTGTGTCTGCAGCATCACCGGATACATCGGATGTGCCGCTGCCTGCCGTATCTGTTGCCTGATTGTCATCTGTAATTGTAACTATCTTGAACTTTCCATCATCACTGCGTTTTAAGGTTGCAAGCTTATCCGTTGTTGTCTTGCCGTTCTCATATGAATCTCTCACGTATGTGTAGTGAAGTTGCATTGTATCATCTGTGACGCTTGCTTCTTTAATAGATGCAGATAGTTCATACCCGGGAGTGGACGGTGAGAACCAGATAGTATCATCTTTCACATCAATGCCATAGTCTGAATCACTGTCATTGTCCTCGGTGAACTGATAGTCTGTAAATACCAGGAAGAATCGGTTGACTTCTTTGGCATTATAGCCATAACGGTAATTTGCATCTTTTCCTGCGAATGTAATGTATTTTCCTGTTGTATCAGATGAACATAGATCATTTAAAATAATCGGATACTCTGAATCTGAAAGGCCGTCCTCTGTCAGCTGTTCTGGTCCATTTGCCAGTACATATTCGAGCTCCTCTTTTGTGAGTGCACCCTCTATAAGCTCAGGGTAATCACTGTCATTTACTGCAACGGTCTTGTTTTCAGTATTCTTTTTCTTGCTTTCATTTTGAGTTTTTTTGTTTTCAATATTCTTTTTCTTGTTTTCTGCCAGTGTCGTCTTCTTGTCATCTGTATTGTTTTTTCTTGCAATCTGGGATATTCCGAAAAGTACGCCGCCTGCGACACATATACTTAAGACGGCAACCGTAACTTTTCCGGCTGTTGTAGCGAGAAATCCTGTCTTAGCAGCTGATTTAGCAGCAGCTTTTCCTGTTTCTTTCCCGGCAGACGATGCTTTGCGATTTGCCGATGTTCCCGATTTCTCCCTGCTTCGAGTATCAGTTGCAGTTTTGTTGCCATCTGATATATGCCCTGATTGATAAAGCTGCGAAAATACAGATTGCTCTATTTTCTGTCCACATTTCTGGATGCTGCCACCCGTGAGCATATTACCCTCTTCTGTACGAAGCAGAAGAAGAAGCAATGGCAGTGGTGCAAAGCCGTAAAGCTTGTAACCTTTCTTTTGAAGCTCTTCTGCTTTGATTCTCAGATTCTTTCGTCCGTAGTTCAGACGTGACTTGACAGTGTTCTCTGAGCAGCCTAATGTCTGTGCAATATCCTTAATTGGTATATCTTCGATGTGAAACATAAGTATGCACATACGTTGTTCTTCTGATAAGGAATCAATTAGTTCATGTACCAGAAGTTTTGTCTCATCCCTCGTATAGGAAAGCTCCGGCTGACTGTCGATATCTTCAGCCTCTATATTTTCTGCATAATCCTCTATGTCAGTCTGTTCTGCGACATCTGAAAACAATATAGGATTTTTCTTTACCAAGGCATTTTTGGCTGTATTTGCAACAATCTGTCCAAGCCATGCCGGGAAATTTTCCGGCTCCTGCAAGGTATCAAGCTTCGAGAATGCTCTCATGTAAGCTTCCTGCAGCACATCCTCAGCAACATCCTGATTCTTCATATACTGAAGTGCAAGATAATATTTTGATTTATAAGTGTTCTCGTATAAGTAAGCAAATCCCTGTTCTTCTCCCGCACGTGCGAGTCGGACTGCTTCTGTATAATTCATATTCATTTTATTTTTTCCTCATCTTTTCTCTTGTGATTTTTACAAATAATGATTCTTTTTTCTCTGGATTCTCCGGATATCTTTCCATATCCTTTCGAATCAGTGCAGTAAACCATTTCATGAAATTTCTATGCATTCTATCACCGCCTTTCACTACTTAGACAAGGCGTGTTGCAAAAAAGTTTTATAAAAATCATTTTTTTTACAAATTTTCCATATCTGGAAAATTTATTAATTTTTAAGCATAAAAAAACTGCTTAAAGTATACCCCCCCCTATACTCCAGTCAATAGAAAATCCAGATTTTACATATAGATTTAAGAAGGAGTATTTTTCGATAGTTATGGTTAATTAAACTAAATTTTAGATCTTGTGACTGCAGTGAAAATGAAATAGCAATGTCTTATGAGTCATGCTATAATAAGAAAATTGAATATCCTGAAATATAATATAGAAAATATTAAAAATCAGGACAGAGGAGAAAATAAAAAAATGAACAATCCGATAAAAACATTAACGAAAAAGGAATGGATACTGTGGGGAATATCCCTTGCAGTTGTTATAATATCAAATCTGGCGACATCGCTTACCATGCTCAGGTCTTCTTATTATGCAGTCGGATATGCAGCGAATGATATTGTGCTGATCTTGATGTGGATTTTGGCATCACTGGAGAATCCGGGATATATTCCGGTGGCAGTGAATTTTATCATTTTCTTTTTGAATGATATGTATGGATTTGTGAGCTGGAAGAAGAGAGAAGTGCAGCAGGCGTAATGGAATAGAAGAACACTGTATTATATGAAATGTATGAAGCTATCTGATACAGTCATATAATACGGTGTTTTTCTTTACGATGTTTTCAGTGTTATGAATCCCGTCATAATGGGAATCGTACATGGGAAAGCAGCTTTCAGAACTTTTCGTCTCATAAGTGTAGTGTCTCCTTTAGTAAGTATTATAGAAAAAGAAAAGTATTGCTTATAATTTTTTAATATTTCCTTTTTCTATATTTTCTTTGAGTATCTGGTCTGTTACTTTATATAAAGTCTCAGATCCCAGCTGCGTTTTCCGTTGTCTTCCGTATACCTGTTCGGAAGTAACCTGATGCTCACGCCAGTCGCCACCGCCGTTACTGTTATTGAGAAGCAATGGCTGCAGGTTATCCAGGGAATGTGCAAATTTGGATTCCGGTGTCTGGTAATTTTCGAATTCATCAAAGAATGAAGTCAGTTCTTTTTTCTGATCTTCTGGTAACAGTGAGAAAATCCGTTCTTTGGCAGCATCTTCACGTGCTTTCTGCGTCTTTAATCCTTCTGTATCGTAGGCATAAGTATCTCCGGCGTCAATTTCCACAATGTCATGGATCAGGCACATGATCATAACTTTTGCGATATCGACAGGTTCATTGGCATAATCTTTTAACAGGTATGCCATAATTGCCATATGCCAGGCATGTTCCGCATCGTTTTCACGTCTTCCGTGTCCGGAAAGGTGGGTTTGTCTTAATATATTCTTTTCTTTATCAATTTCGAGAATGAAATCAAGTTGTTGTTTTAATCTTTCATTCATGTTGAATTCCTCCTTGTATGATTGGTACGAACAAACTATAAGATAGTATAACATAAATGAAAGTAGGATGAAAAGTAAAAACACAGAAAACATATAAAACATATTGACTTGATAGGAAAACGGTGTTAAACTCCAGTTATTAAAAGATAAAAGCTCAGAAGGCAGGTGCAGGAAGTAATGAAACAGATATTATGCTTTGGGGATTCGAATACGTGGGGGTTAGATGGAGAGACCGGAAAGCGTTTTCCGTGGGAAGAACGATGGACCGGAATCTTACAGGAAAAACTGGCGGACCGAGATATTAGAATTGTTGAGGAAGGTCTGTGTGGAAGAACGACCATATTTGAAGATCCGCTTCGCCTGGGAAGACGGGGAACAGAATTGCTTCCGACATTATTGGAGACGCACACGCCGGATGCAGTCGTGTTGATGCTTGGAACGAATGACTGCAAAACTATATTCGGAGCGTCAGCAGAAATCATCGGAAAAGGAATTGCCAGGTTACTGGAGCAGATCAATCAGTATGCAGATAAGATGAAGGTTCTTGTGATATCTCCGATCTATCTGGGAGAAAAGGTATGGCAGGACGGATATGATCAGGAATTTTCGCCAGAATCCGTAGAAGTATCAAAGAAATTAGAAGCGGTATATGAAAAAGTGGCCGGAAAGTATGGCAAACGATTCATGCGGGCAGCAGATTATGCGAGTCCGTCGGAAGCAGATCAGGAGCATATGGATGGACAGAGTCATAAGATTCTTGCAGATGCGATTTATAGAAAATTAGAAGCAGAGATTTTGTAGAAAAGATAAAAATCCGTTGTCAGTCAATGGCATCTCCTGTTTTACTGGATTTTCGGTAAAGGGAGCATATCAGGACAAGACAACGGATTTTCTGCTATCTTTTGGATGTAACTTCTGCAACGGATTTTCCGGTGATTAATTTCATTACCGTACTTTTGGCATCGATAGCGGTAAACACTCCTGCAAGAATGAAAATGGCTCCGAGATATCCCATCTCCGTGAGCTTCTCATGCAGGAAGATGAAGGAAAAAATCGCTGCAAAGATCGGTTCCAGGGAGAACAGGAATCCGGTATTCTCCGGTGTTGTATATTGCTGTACAACAGTTTGTACAACGAATCCGTAAGCTGAGGACAGGAGAGCAAGTCCAAGAACGGAGATCCAGTCCAACGCGGTGCTCGGAAATATCGGGGATCCGAACACCAGCAGACCGATTATGGAATAAAGACAGGTAAAGCCCTGCTGGTAGACTCCGAGTGCAAGTGGATCTACCTGTCTGGTAAAATAGCTGTTTAATACAATATTGATTGAATAACTGAAAGCCGAAAGCATACAAAGCAGCGTTCCGGGCTTGACGGCAAATATATCACCGCCGTTGATCAGTACCATTCCGATTAATACGATAATGATTCCAAGCTTGACATGATGTTCCGGAAGTCTCCGGGAAATAACTGCATGAATGACCGGAACAAGCACAACGGTGGTGCTGAGGATGAATCCACTCTGAGAAGCAGTGATCGTATTTAATCCGTAAAGGATTGGCGTAAGGTTTGTAAAAAGCAGAAAGCCGGTGATGGCACTGTAGAGTAAAAGTCTTTTATTAACTTTCAGTAACCTTTTGAAAAATATAAGTACCAGAATCAGGAATGCGATTCCTGTACGCAGAGCCATCAGCATCAGAGGGGAAAGTCCCTCAATTCCAAGTTTCATAAATATATAAGAAGTTCCCCATGCCATAGAGCAGGTTGTAAGAATCAGATTGGCTTTTTTTGTCGACATAATCGGCGATTCCTCCTATGTAATAGTTTTCTTGTTTTTTATTATATAGTAGAATAGAATATAAGTAAAATGCTTCGGTAGCGGTGAAGAAATTCCTGCAGTTTGTAAGAAAAAGGGAAAATCTTTGATTCGTGTATTTTTAAGTAATAAAATATGGAGAAGTGGATAGTGTATATCTATAAATAACAACATTTCAGAAAGGGAGCCTTAGAAATTGCTGGAAAAATTAAGAGAACTTGGAATCAGAGATGATCTGATCCGTGAGATAACAGAATATAGGGAAACATACCCGGTAGAACAAGAATATGGTTCAAGAATTCCGAAACTGGAACAATTTTACTATGGAAAAGAAGTCTGGGAGCAGGCAATTACCGCAATTTTGTGTGGAGAGAATATTCTGTTGGCAGGTCCGAAAGCAACGGGAAAGAGTCTGTTTGCAGAGAATCTGGCGGGAGTATTTGCAAGACCACGGTGGGATGTGTCGTTTCATGTGAATATGGATGCAGCTTCATTGATTGGTATGGATACATTCCGTGGGGGAGAGGTATCTTTCAGACCGGGGCCGGTGTATACAGCGGCAAAAGCCGGTGGATTTGCCATATTAGATGAGATCAACATGGCAAAAAGTGAAGCAATGGCAGTACTTCATGCGACACTGGACTTCCGGCGGACGATTGATGTTCCAGGATACGAACGTATGGAATTACATCCGGCGACAAGATTCATTGCAACGATGAACTACGGATATGCGGGTACAAAAGAACTGAATGAAGCACTGGTATCCAGATTTGTCGTAATCCAGATGCCGATGATTTCAAAGGAAAGTCTGATTAAATTAATAAGAAAGCATTATCCGGACATCAGGGAAGAAGGAGCAGGAGAACTGACATTTATGTTTCTGGAATTACATAAGAAATGTGAAAATGGAGAGATATCTTCCAAGGCTCTGGATCTGCGTGGTCTCTTAGGAGCAGTCGGTCTGATGGAAAAAGGACTTGATATATTTACGGCACTGGATATGGGAATTACCAATAAAACATTTGATACCTATGAACAGACCCTGATTCGTGATACGATCCGTACAAGAATCTCGAAGAAAACGGTGAAGAAAGATTTGTTTGTGAAGTAGCAGGAAAGTAGTGTGTTATAGCATGGCAGAAATAGAAGAACAAGAATTAAGAGAAGCAAAAAGAGCATGCAATTTTATATGGGCGGCGGCAGAAAATTATGAACTTGAACCACTTTTCCTTGCATTTGCATCGAACGGAACGGCAGATATGTATCTGAATCTGATTATCGGTCTGACTTACAAATGGTACGATCAGGAGAAAATAGATGATTTTTTTAATCAGCTGGGAGGAAAAGACCGGGAACTGTATGAAGGTCTTCTTTGGATCGGACTTGAGAATGCATTGTACCAAAAAGAAAGAAAAATAAGATCAGTAATGGAAGAACTGCGAAGGGAGTATGCGCTGGATAATCTGAACCGTTACAGGAATTATAAAGAATATGCAAGGATAGAACAAATCCGGAATGCACATTGCAGAGAAATTTTGGGACAGCCATCCGAACTAACTACAGAAGAGGAAGAACTTCTGCATGCATTTTCCTATACGGAAGAGATGACGACGGATGAGATTCTGGAACAGACACGAGAGAATCTGTGGAAATATTTTTCTTATTGTCCGTCAAAAGCTGCGAAAAAAAAAGGTGTTTACTTTCTTCAGAAAGTTGCCGGAGCATTCCATTCTGTTGGAAAAGTGAGTGCCACATATGTACGGGCGAAGCATTATGAAGATAAAGACGTTGGCAGTGAGGAAAAAACAGGAGTTATAGAGCGGTCAAAGCATTATCTGGTGCAGTTCTCATTAAAAAATGATCCGGGGGAGGCAAGAATATATGTAGAAGCCTGCTTTGGCAAGAATATGTACCCGCAGACTGAGCAGGAAAGAATAGAGCGGGAGATATGTGTGGATAAACATAAGAATTGTCATGTACTCTTTACAAGAGGAAGATCAGGATGGAAAGAAAAGCAGAAGAGCAAAACAAAATTAAAAGAACTTTCGGAAATAGAAAGAAAACGAGAAAGACAGGAAATCCTGGAATTTCAAAAAGAATCTGCCCAGCAATATGAGAGAAATAAACAGTATTATGAGAAGAATCGTGCAATATACAGAAACAGTATAAGAAAACTTACAGAGAAATTACGCATCTGTCTGGAGACACAGGACGAGACATTTCCAGAAATGGCAACGCACGGGAAGATCAATCCGAGAGAAGTATGGAAAGCAGTTTATCTGGATAATCCAAGAGTATTCGAACGGAAAGAAGAAGTGGAGATTCCGGGATTTTCAGTCGATATGCTGATCGATGCATCGTCTTCCAGAAAGCAGATGCAGGAACAGATTGCGGCGCAGGCATATGTCCTGGCAGAAAGTCTGGAAGAGTGTGGAATACCGGCACAGATATATTCCTATTGCAGTATCCGGGGCTTTACGGTGATGCGGATCTTTAAAGATTATGAAGAAGAACAGGTTGGAAATGAATTATTCGGATATGTTGCGGCAGGAAATAACCGGGACGGACTGGCTCTGCGTGCAGCAGGATATTTGATGGAAGCAAGTAAGAAAGCAAAAAGAATTTTACTTGTACTGACGGATGCAAACCCTATGGATGACCAGAATATCGGTGAGGGAGCTTTTTATACGAACAAGGAATATACTGACCAGCCGGCAATAGAGGATACAGCAAGGGAAGTTCAGAGGTTAAAGCAAAAAGGAATCCAGGTCATAGGAATCTTCATGGGAAGTGCAAAATCCAGAGAGGCAGCAAGAGAGATATTCGACCGAGAACTGGTGCAGATTCAGAATATTAATGATTTTGCCGGGGCAGTGGGGCGAGTGCTGGGAGAAGTGATGACGCCATAGGGGACGTGAAAAAGTGGCTTTTTCAGTGTTCCCTATGGCTTACAAAGCATATATATTAATAACAAAAGCATCTGGAGTTAATGTATGACCAGTCAGAAACTAGAAAATCTTTTAAATCTTGCACTGAATTCCGCGGAAGATGAGCGGGAAAAATCCTTGAATTTAAATGTTGGATATGATCCGCTTGACCGGGAATGGGATCTGATCATCAAATATTCCGTAAATCTGGACCGAGTCAGGAAGATAGCATCCAAAGTAACAGAACTTCAAAATGAATATGCAGTCATCCGAATTACAGAATCCAGAATCGACATCTTATCGGAAATTCCGGAAGTTGAATATGTAGAAAAACCAAAACGGCTGTTCTTTCAGGCAGCAGAAGGAAGGCGTGTGTCTTGTATCAATGCGGTACAGGATACACGCCTTTCTCTGTATGGACAGGGAATATTGGTTGCAATCATAGATTCGGGAATCGATTATGCGAATATAGATTTTCGAAATGCGGACGGAAGCACGAGGATTCGGTATCTGTGGGATCAGTCTCTGAATCCGGCAGATGGGGAAACAGCACCGGTTGGATACAGCATCGGTGTGGAGTATACGAAAGGACAAATAGATGAAGCATTAAATGCACAAACTGTATCAGAACAGAGAAGGCTTGTGAGAAGCCAGGACATTTCCGGACACGGTACGGCAGTGGCGGGAGTAGCAGCAGGAAATGGAAGCAACAGTGGAGGACGTTATGCCGGAGTTGCCATGCAGAGTGAATTGATCGTTGTAAAACTTGGTAATCCCATACAGGAAGGATTCCCAAGAACGACAGAGCTAATGATGGGGATCGATTATATAATAAGAAAGGCACTGGAGCTTCGGATGCCTGTAGCTGTGAATATCAGTTTTGGAAATACATACGGCGGACATGACGGGACGACACTGCTGGAGCGGTATATCGATGATGTGTCCAACATATGGAAGAGTGTATTTTGCATCGGAACCGGAAATGAAGCGGCAAGTGCCGGGCATACTTCCGGTAGAATTATTTCAGAAGGAGAAGAGACAATTCAGCTTGCAATTCAGAGCAGACAGTCATCGATCAGTATCCAGATATGGAAAGAATATACGGATCAAATAGAGATTTCGATCATCAATCCGTCGGGAGTGCGGGTCGGACCGGTACCGGAGATATTGGGACCACATCGCTTTCGAATTGGTCAGACAGAAATACTGCTTTATTATGGGGAACCAAGTCCTTACAGCATTTCCCAGGAAATCTATATAGATCTGCTTCCGGTAGAAAGTTATCTGACAGAAGGAATATGGAGAATTGTTCTAAGTGCCGGGAAGATTGTGACAGGACAATATGAAATGTGGCTTCCAAGCGACAATGTATTGAACCGTGGAACAGGATTCTTGTTTCCAACAGATGCTACGACGCTCACAATTCCATCTTCTGCCAGCCGTGCAATATCCGTAGGAGCATATGACGCAAGGACATTTGCATATGCGGATTTTTCGGGAAGAGGATTTACCAGACTTACAAATATGGTGAAACCGGATCTTGTGGCACCGGGAGTGGAAGTTATGACAACAACAGTGGGCGGAGGATATGCGGCATTTACAGGAACATCCTTTGCCACGCCATTTGTGACAGGAAGTGCAGCGCTTTTGATGGAATGGGGGATTGTGAGAGGAAACGATCCATATCTATATGGGGAAAAGGTGAAGGCGTATCTGAGACGTGGAGCGAAAAAAGTACCGGGATTTGACGAGTATCCGAATGAGGAAGTGGGGTATGGGGCCTTATGTATAGCCAATAGTCTCCCCAAAATATGAAAAACGGCTGATTTGAAAAAGTAAATTTCAGTGCCCGAGTAATAAGGATAAAAGGTACATTTTTTTAGTAGGATAATGTTTCCAAAAGTGCTAAAATAAAATTATCATACATAAAGCGAGGCGTAAAACAATGAAAAAAATCAAGTGGGGCGTTATAGGAACTGCCGGAATTGCCAGAAGTTGTACCATTCCGGGAATGATACAGGCATACAACTGCGAATTATATGCAATTGCCGGAAGAAGCATAGACAAAGCTGAACAATTTAAAGAAAAATTCGGATTTGAAAAAGCCTATGGAAGTTATAAAGAATTGTTGGATGACCCGGAAGTGGAAGCGGTATATATTGCGCTGCCAAATACTTTACATTATGAGTGGGCCGTGAAAGCTATGGAAAGCGGCAAACATGTACTGTGTGAGAAGCCGCTTGCACCGTGTGAAAAGCAGGTAAAAGAATTATTTGACACGGCAAAAGAGAACCATGTATATCTTATGGAAGCTTTTGCATATCAGTACAGTCCATATATCGTTGCAATTAAGAAAGAGATAGAAGATGGAACGATAGGAGAAGTTCGTTATATAGATTCCGCATTTATCACATCGGACTATAATAAGGAAAATATCCGGATGAGACGGGAGACTCTTGGAGGGTGTACATATGATCTTGGAGTATACAGCACAAGCCTGACGTTAGGACTTCTGAATGAAGAACCAGAAAAAGTCGAGGCTTCCGCAATCTTTTCGGAAGAAAAGATCGATAAGCTGACTTCTGTGGTCATGGAATTCGCAGATGGAAAGAAAGCAGCATTTACCTGTGGCATGACACTTGCAACGGATCAGGACAGGAGACTGGATCGTCTGGAGATAGATGGAACGAAGGGAAGTATTACCGGAACCAAATTTGCATTCAATGGTGAGGGAGAATTAAGCTATACGATTCGTACGGATGAGGGGCAGGAAGAAGTAAAGACGGTAGAAGTTCCACAGAATTATCGCCTGGAGGTAGAACAATTCGGCAGATGCATCGATGAAAATGAGAAGCCGGCGGTTACGGAAGAATTTTCGCTGAAAAATGCGAGACTTGTTGAGAGGATTCTGGAGGAGATCGGATATTAAGATGAAAAAGAATGAAAAGATCAGGACGCCGTTAGGAATCATTTCTGTTTTCAAGAATGAAATACCTGAAAGATATCATTGTGCAGCGGAACCGGAGATTTTACGTATCAGTGAGACGCATATACGGATTCGGACAATAGATCAGGCCGTATCCTGGGGAGAAGAAGTGTATTCACCAAGACTTCATCAGAACTGTATGAATCCTGAAAATATTACACTGTATCCACTGGAGATTGAGTGGAATGGGGATAAAGTTACGGTTTCAGATCATTATGGGATGAAAAGGTGGATAATCGGGGAAAAGTTACCGGAAATTCAAGACTGGAATTTAAAACTGAAAAAATTAAGATGTAATCCTTGCAGAAACTGTGGAAGATGTTAGAAAGCGAAAGAAAAGAGGAAAAATTATGAATTATTCAGAATGTATAGAAAATGCAAGAACACGTATTGGAAATTATTGTAAGGCCTGTCCGGAGTGTAATGGACGCGCCTGCAAGAATCAGATGCCTGGACCTGGGGCAAAGGGAATCGGAGATACAGCTATCCGTAATTATGATAAATGGAAAGAAATCCGTGTTCAGATGGACACAATTGCAGAAAACAAACCGGTGGATACATCCCTAGAGCTCTTCGGAAAGAAGTTTTTATATCCATTTTTTGCAGGACCGGTTGGTGCAGTGGGATTACATTACGGCGACTGTCTGAATGATGTGAGATACAATGATATTCTTGTGTCAGCATGTGCAAAATACGGGATTGCCGCATTTACAGGAGATGGTCTCGACAGTAATGTGATGGTTGCTGCGACAAAAGCAATCGGGAAAACAGACGGAATCGGAATCCCGACTGTGAAACCATGGAACATAGATACCGTTGCGGAAAAGATGAAGATGGTTCAGGAATCAAAGGCATTTGCAGTGGCAATGGATGTCGATGCAGCAGGACTTCCATTTCTTGAGAACATGGAGCCGCCGGCAGGAAGTAAGACAGTGGAGGAACTTGGAGAGATCGCAAAGATTGCAGGAATACCATTTATTGTAAAAGGTGTTATGACAGTCAGAGGAGCCCTGAAGGCAAAAGAGGCCGGGGCATCTGCAATTGTAGTATCGAATCATGGAGGACGTGTGCTGGATCAGTGCCCGGCGACAGCAGAAGTTCTGGAAGAGATTGCACTGGCAGTAGGTGATTCTATGAAGATATTCGTAGACGGTGGAATCCGCAGTGGTGTGGATGTATTTAAAGCACTTGCATTGGGAGCAGATGCAGTGATCATTGCAAGACCATTTGTGACAGCTGTATACGGAGGCGCAGAAGAAGGCGTGAAATCTTATATCGAAAAGCTGGGAACAGAACTGGAAGATACGATGAAAATGTGTGGAGTGACGAGTCTGGAAGAGATTGACAGGGATTGTGTGTGGACAAGATCCTGATCTGCTAATCCCACATTTTTAGAAAGTCCTGAATCTCCTCCGGGAGTTGTTCTTTTCTCCATGCCAGCAGGATCTCTGTAGTAAGATCTGCGCCTGAGATCCTGCATGATGTAAGTTTTGAAGAAAGCGTCTGCATTGAAGCAGGAAGGATAGCAATACCAAGCCCTTTTTCTGCCATGGTCATGGCAGTGCGGGCATCTCCGCAAGTGAAATATATATCACACATCAGTCCGGCGCGTTCAAAGGCTGCCAGCATATATTTACGATAGCGGTATGAAAGAATCAGCGGCTGTCTGGAAAGCTCTTTAAGCGGGATAGAAGAACGTTCCTGAAGAAGCGGGGAATCAGGAATGCTCATAGCCATAAGGCTTTCTTTTAAGAGCGGCTTTGTTTCACATCCGTTCAATGCAATGGGAGTCCGCAGAGTAGTAAGGTCGATGATCCGATTTTCCAGCTGGTCTTTTAGTGTAAAGGTCGAGCCTTCGTGTACATCAAAACGCACTTTGGGATATTTCTTTGCAAAATGAAGAAGATGGTCGGACATCATTGATACGGTGGAAGGGGTCATACCGATATGCAGAGTGGCAGACTGGCTGGATTTTATCACTTCACGTTTGGCGAGGTCGGAAAGTATCAGGAGATTTCCGGCCTGTTCGTAAAGTGTTTTCCCGGCTTCGGTTAAAGTGATTCTTTTTTTACCACGAAGAAAAAGCGGCACCTGTAATTCCTCTTCCAGCATTTTGATCTGATAGCTGAGAGGAGGCTGTGTCATATGAAGATCTCTGGCCGCACCACTGATGGTCCCGGCATCTACGATAGCACGAAAATATTCTAACTGTTTCAGTTCCATAAAATTTCCTTTCTCTATATGATAAAAATAAAAAACATAAGAGTTATTTATGAACAAAACCATATAAAAAATGTTGAATTGCCATATAAAAACAATAATTTACATATATAATAACCGATGTTATACTGAAAACGCAAGAAAAAAGAAAAGGAATGAGTAAAAATATGAAAAGAGTTGACTTTGAAAATGGAACCGTGACCGGGAATATTCTTGGTGCAGCACTTCCGATGCTCGTTGCTCAGATCTTAAACTTATTATATAACATTGTGGATCGTGTATATATTGCACGTATCCCGGAGGTGGGAACGAAAGCACTGGGGGCAGTTGGAATCTGCTTTCCGTTGATCGTGATAATTACTGCATTTGCAAATCTCTTTGGAGGCGGAGGTGCACCGCTTTTTTCTATTTCCAGAGGGAAAAGGCAGGAGAGAGAAGCCGTGTGTATTATGAATACTTCTTTTTCCATGGTTTGTGTCAGTGGTGTGATATTGATGGTGACGGGGTTACTATTTGCAAGACCGATTTTAATTTTGTTTGGAGCTTCTAAGAGTGCACTGGTGTATGCGTATCCGTATATGATGATCTATCTGCTCGGTACATTGCCGTCAATGATCGCAGTCGGGATGAATCCGTTCATCAATGCCCAGGGATATTCTGTAGTTGGAATGCTTTCTGTTGCAATCGGAGCAGTTGCGAATCTGATACTTGATCCACTGTTTATCTTTGTTCTCGGATTCGGAGTGCGGGGCGCAGCCATTGCGACCATACTGTCACAGACATTATCGGCAGTCTTTGTCCTTTTTTTCCTTACAGGAAAAGCAGAATTGAAAGTACGGTTTTTACGGAAGAATGAGATATCGGAATGTACAGGGTATGCGAAAAATATTGTAAGTCTGGGGATGGCCGGATTTATCATGCAGCTTACGAACAGCCTGGTGACAATCTGTTGTAACAACGTACTGTCTGTTACAGGCGGAGATATTTATATCTCTGTAATGACGATCATTTCCAGTGTGCGTCAGCTTGTGGAGACTCCGATCCATGCGATAAATGAAGGAACGTCTCCGATCTTAAGCTATAATTACGGGGCTCGTCGTCCTGCGCGTGTGCGAAAATCAATTGCAGTTCTGGCAGTTATGATCCTTATATATACAGGAGTGATGTGGGGAAGTATTATCATGATTCCGGAAGTCCTGATCCGGATATTCAGTTCGGATAAGACTCTTATGAAAGATGCCGTTCCGGCGTTGAAACAATATTTTGCGGCGTTTATATTTATGGATCTGCAGTATATGGGACAAACAGTATTTAAATCACTGAATAAGAAGAAGCAGGCAATCTTCTTTTCACTGCTTCGTAAAGTGTTCATTGTAGTTCCGCTTACTTATCTGATGCCATATGTATTACATATGGGAACGGATGGGGTATTCCTTGCCGAGCCGGTATCAAATGTGATCGGTGGAAGTATCTGCTTTATCACGATGCTATGTACAGTGATGCCGGAGCTGAAAAGGATGGAAGCGTAAAAGGGAAAAACTTCGTTTTTACCAGTATGGCATGTTTAAGAAAAATTTGGTAAAATAAAAAAATCAGGAGAGAAGAAAAAAGACAGAAGAGGAGTGTGACAGAGATGGTTATATTAAATGACTATCTGTATTCCGGAGATACAGTACTTCGGATTCTTCACAATTACATCAAAGATCTGAGAAAAGATGCCAAGAAAACAGGAAATGAAATAGATATGATTCATTGTAATTTTCTGTTGCAGATCCAGGAACTTCTGGAGCATAATGATTTCTTAACTGCGCAGTCTCAGAAAATGAGAGAGTTTTACAAATATATGGCGAAAGAATATCCGTTTATGGCATTTACTTTCAAAGGAAGGATCAAATCACTGATCCGGGCAGAAGAGAAATTCAATGGTTATGTGGTGGAATTCATTTATGATTATTATGAAGAATACGGGAAATATCCGAGCATAGCAGAGCTTAAGAAACGATTGAGTTGCTTTAGAGATTTAATCGCTTACAGAATTATTATTTCAGTTCCCAGATGCCATCTGAACAATGAAGAAGACAGAGAAGAGCAGGAGCGGAAATACCTGTATCAGATCGCAAATGTACTGCCGGGATTTTTGGAGGAGCAGGGATTTAGTGCAGAACCGGCCATGGGGATAAAGGAAAGTACATCCCTGCTTTTGAACGAATCAGTGAAACCGTATTACAGAGATTATATCTGCAGCCATAGTTCGAATAATTATCAGTCTTTACATATTACATTTTACGATAATAGTTCAAGATGCTATATGGAGGTACAGCTTCGAACCAAAATGATGGATGACATTGCAGAAATAGGCTCGGCAAATCATATCGGTTATGAAAAAGAGCAGGAACATGAACGGGCCAGAAGAGATGCAATCCCGGAAGGAGAGTGTCTGTATTTTGATGAGGCTTATGAGAGAGGAATGAAACTTCTGAATCTTAAGCTGGCTGAACTGGATGTGAATATGTTTTCGGCAGTAAATAACAGTCTGATCAATGACGGATGTGGACTTTACCGTGGAAGGTTGATTCTTCCGTATGAGCATTTGTCCAGATTCCAGAACGACCTGATTGATTAATATTTATGATCACAGGGATAAAAGAACAAAAGTAAGTTTCAGTTTGCAATATAGATCAGAATATAGTATGATGTAATTCAGGGCTTTAAAGTGTAGTGCTTTAAAGTCCTGAGATTTTGAAAGGATATTTATATTATGATAGTTAAATTAATAGAACAAGTATATAGCTTTTTGTGGGGAGATTTATTGCAGATACCTCTTCCGGGAGGCGGTAGTGTCGGAATTTCACTGTTGATCATACTTCTGATACCGGCAGGAATATATTTTACCATCCGGACCAGAGTACTCCCGATCAGGTTATTTCCGGATATGGTAACGGCACTGACAGGAAAGAAAGAAGACAAGAACAGTCTGTCTACTTTTCAGACATTGATCGTATCGACAGCAACCCGTGTCGGAATGGGAAATCTGGTCGGCGTTGTTGCGGCAGTATCCGCAGGTGGTGCGGGAGCTATATTCTGGATGTGGGTGACAGCGCTGATCGGTTCTTCGACAGCATTTATAGAAGCAACACTTGCTCAGATTCATAAAGAAAAAGATCCTTTATACGGAGGTTTCCGCGGCGGACCGGCATATTATATCCATGATTATGTGGAAGGCAGGACCGGAAAGAAGAGAAAGTGCGTACTGCCTGCAGTATTATTTGCCATCTCAGGTTTGATCTGCTGGTGCGGGATCAGTCAGGTAATCAGTAATTCTGTGGCTGCATCTTTTAAAAATGCATTTTCTATTCCGCCACTTTATACGACGATCGTTCTGGTGATCCTTGCGGCGATTATCGTACTTCGTAAGAATGCGACGGTAAAAGTACTGGATCTGATGGTTCCGTTTATGGCGGTGTGTTATTTCTGCATTACGATTTTTATTATTATTACCAATATCGGAAGTCTTCCTGGGGTATTTGCAAGAATCTTCCAGGAAGCTTTCGGAATCCGCCAGGTGGCAGCCGGTGGATTTGGAGCAGTGCTGATGAACGGAGTAAAACGTGGATTATTTTCGAATGAAGCTGGTTCAGGCTCTGCGCCATGTGCGGCAGCGGCAGCAGAATGTGACAAACCGGTGAAAGCGGGATTAACACAGGCACTTGGAGTGTTTGTAGATACGATCGTAATCTGTAGCTGTACCGCTATGATCATGTTACTGGTACCGGAAAAACTGGTCGCTGGAAAAGAAGGAATGGATCTGTTACAGACTGCGATGAGATATCATCTGGGAGAATTCGGAGTGATATTCATTGCAGTGACCTTATTCCTGTTCAGTTTTTCTACATTTCTGGGAATTCTCTTTTATGCAAGATGTAATGTGGCATATCTGTTTGGTGACAAATGGTGCTGGCAGACTGCATACAAAGTATTGGCACTTGTGATGTTGTTCATTGGAGGAATTGCGACTTATACATTTGTATGGGATCTGGGAGATGTCGGAATCGGTCTGATGACGATCTTCAACATTGCAGCGTTGTACCTGATGGGAGGTCAGGCACTCGATGAACTGAAGGCATATGAGGAGTCTAAAAAATAACTGGATATAGATGAAAAGCAGTATTGTATAACGATGAAAAATCGGAATACAATACTGCTTTTTTAGTCTTTTAATACATTTGCCATATCAGCAGGAAGAGGTGCCGTAAATGACATCCATTCACCGGTGATCGGATGTGCAAACTCCATATGATGGGAATGTAAAGCCTGCCTGGTCATATGTTCCATATCTGGATTATACAGGTAATCACCGATCAGTGGAAAGCCAAGGTATTTCATATGAATACGGATCTGATGGGTACGGCCTGTCTCAAGTTTTAATGAGACCAGACTGTGTCCGTTTGCTTCTCTTATCAGTTTATAATGGGTGATGGCTTCCTCACCGTGTTCAAAATCTACCATGCGTTCAATGATCGTTCCCTCTTTTCGGGCAAGTGGGGCGCAGATTGTTCCGGATGAAGGTGTGACACGGCCCTTTACTACTGCAAGATATTCGCGGTGTACTTCCCGGTTTTTAGTCATGGTAGAAAGGATGCTTCCGCTGACAAGGTGTTTGGAGACCACAGTGAGTCCGGAGGTATCGCGGTCAAGACGGTTGCAACAGCGAAAGATAAAAGGTTTGTCCTGCTTCTGGTAGTACCATGCAAGTGCATTGGCAAGGGAATTATAATAATTGTTCATTGACGGATGAATCGGCATGCCGGCGGGTTTATTGATCACGATGATGTCTTCATCTTCGTAGATAATATCCAGTGGAATCTCCACCGGGGGGATTTTCTCAGAGCATTTTGTTTCACAGATAATGACTTTTAGAATGTCTCCGGCAGTCAGTGTCTGGCGCATATAATAATGGACACCATTTACCAGTATACTTTTTGGCATACGTTTGATTTCGGCAAGATTCTGACCGGAATATCCTTTCCTTCGTAAGAATTGTTCAATCCGGAGTCCGTCTTCTTTTTCGGTAATCAGATATTCTATTGTACGGTTCATTGCAATTCTCCTGTAGTATAGGTATAATAATGCCAGAAACAAAATCTGGCATGTATAACGCTGATATTTATAACGCTGGTATCCATATCATATCATGAATGCCGTGGATACTAAAGCAGTAAAATCAGATAAATTAAATGTAAAAATAACAGAAAGAGAGGATGAAATGACAGGACTCAGTACACTTTGTTATATTGAAAAAGATAATAAATATCTGATGCTTCACAGAATTAAGAAGAAAAATGATGTGAATGAGGGAAAATGGATCGGTGTCGGAGGGCACTTTGAGGCAGATGAAAGCCCTGAAGAATGTGTTCTAAGAGAGGTAAAAGAAGAGACCGGGTATACGCTTACTTCTTACAGGTTCTGTGGACTTGTAACATTTGTATCGGGAGACGGAGTGACAGAATATATGTCTTTGTTTCACGCAGATGGTTTTGAAGGGGAACAGATTGCCTGTGATGAAGGCGTTTTGGAATGGGTTGATATTAATAAGATACAGGATCTGAATCTCTGGAGAGGAGATAAGATATTTTTAAAACTGATAGCAGAAAAGGTTCCGTTTTTCTCGCTGAAACTCGTTTATGACGGACATGACGGTCTGGTGTCAGCAGTGCTAAATGGAACAGAACTGGATCTGGAAAAGGTTTAGAAGGAATGGAGCAGACAGAAAGGATGAGAGATTGATGGAACAGATCAGATTGGAAAATGAACAGATAGAAGTAACTGTGAATATTCACGGAGCAGAATTGAGGTCGTTGAAAAGTAAGGCTGACGGACAGGAATATTTGTGGAATGCAGATGCAAAATACTGGGGAAGGACGTCGCCTGTGTTATTTCCATTTGTCGGCGGAGTAAAGAATAAAGTTTACAGACATGAGGGCAAAGAATATCCGATGAATCAGCATGGATTTGCAAGAGATATGGACTTTACATTGATAAGCCGGAGCACAGATGAGGCATGGCTGGCGTTGGAGGATACCGATGAAACCCGTAAAGTCTATCCGTTTCATTTCCATTTGGAGATTGGATACAGACTGGAAGGAACAGCTGTCAGGGTAATGTGGAAAGTAAAAAATACAAATGAGAAAAATATGTATTTTGCGATCGGTGCGCATCCGGCATTCTTCTGCCCGGTCAGAGAAGGCGAGAAGCAGTCAGAATATTTCCTGAAGTTTAAGGATGGAGAAGGAAATGCACCGGAATCACTGACGAATACGGTATTCGGAGAAGGCGGAGTTGTTACAACACAGAAAAAAGAATATAAGCTGACAGACGGCTTCCTTTCTATTGATGAGCATTTGTTTGACGGGGATGCGCTGGTAATTGAAGGGCATCAGATTCAAAGGGTCGCATTGACGGATCCACAGAGGAAGGAATATCTGGCAGTAGAATTTGACGCACCACTTGCAGGAATCTGGTCACCACCGAAAAAACAGGCTCCGTTTGTATGCATTGAACCATGGTATGGACGTTGTGACAGTGAAAGATTCGACGGGGAATTAAAAGACAGAGACTGGGAAAATGCTCTGGAAGCGGGCGGAGAATTTGAGGCTTCATACAAAATTATTATTGAATAATTTTTTCAGAATATTTTATAGAATTTATATGGATAACTTTGGGGAATCGGTTATAATAAGCATGTAGTTACATGATAATAGTCATTACGAAAGAGAGGAAATAGATATGGCAGTTATACATTTGTCAAAAGATAATTTTAATGAAGAAGTACTGGAGTCAAAAGTACCTGTAATGGTAGATTTCTGGGCAACATGGTGCGGACCATGCAAGACGATGGCACCGATCGTGGAAGAGATTGCAGAAGAACGTACAGATATCAAAGTATGCAAAATTGACGTAGATCAGGAACCGGAACTTGCAAGACAGTATCGTGTAATGTCTATCCCGACATTTCTGGTGTTCAAAGACGGAGAAGTCGTTAAGAGAGATATGGGTGTGATGTCCAAGGACGAGCTGGAAGGTCTGATTGTTTAATGTGTGAAAAGGTTGATATCCGGCCGGAATAAAATAAAAGGTACATTCCTGTGCAGAGTTGAATGCAAGGGAATGTACCTTTTATTTTTATCGCCATGCGTTCGTAAGGAACTGCCAATGGCAGATTTTTTGTAGTTATGTGTTTGATCCATTCATTAGTGGATTAAATTCCAAGCACATCTTTGATGGAATAGAACCCAGGGCCTTTCCCTTCAAGATAAGCAGCACAGTCACAGGCTCCTCTTGCAAAGCATTCCCAGTTATAGGAGTGATGGGTAATTTCCAGACGTTCGCCCATGCCTCCGAAGTATACGGTATGGCTGCTTGGAATATTGCCGGCACGAAGGGAATGGTAGCCGATGGTTCCAGGTTCACGAGGTGATTCGCCTTCACGTCCGTAGACTGCAATATCGCTAAGCTCTTTGCCGAGAGCATGAGCCATGATCTCACCCATCTCTTTAGAAGTTCCGCTTGGTGCATCCTTCTTCCACTGATCATGCATTTCCAGAATCTCGATATCAATCTCGTCTTTTAAAGTTGCAGTAACAAGTTCCAGAAGTTTGTTCATGATATTCACAAGTTTTGAAGTGTTAGCCGCATAGAGCATCGGGATCTGTTTGCCGGCTTCTTCGAAGCGTTTCATTTCTTCAGCGGAAAATCCGGTCGATCCACATACCAGTGCTTTCTTATGGGCAATAGCAAGATCCAGAACTTCCATGGCCATTTCTTTTGTGGAAAAATCAATGATGACATCACAGGAATCAATGATACTTTCAAGGTCATCGGTTACAGGAACTCCGAGTTCGAAGCCCGTCATGGCAACAGTGCCCAGATCCTTTCCGATATAATCCCGTCCCTTTGGTGCTATTGCACCCACCAGTTCCATATCGTCACGACTGGCAGCGACCTGTGTGATCAGTTTCCCCATTTTACCTCTTGGTCCGATTACAATAACTTTCATAATAGTAGTCTCCTTTCATAAACCGGTCATATGTTGCTGAATCATATTTTATATCGCTATGCGTTCTGCAGATTCAGACATTGTATAAACTGTCTTCAGTATAGCACAGCAAGAGGCGTGTGAATATGAAGAAATAAAAAAGTGGATGAAAAGTCTGAAAATTACGAAAAATGAAAGCTGTCAACCAATGGTTGCGAGATTGCAATGTTACATATGTGGACAAATGCAGGAGAATAAGACATAACGATCTATGACGCAGGAACAGCTTGCGGAAAAAATAGGAGTGTCACGGCAGTCTGTATCCAAATGGGAAACAGACTGTGCCATTCCGGATATAGAAAAATTAAAATTACTGGCGGAGATTTTTGAAGTGTCCATAACAGAGCTTTTGGGGATGGAATGCGAAGAAGATACAAAACGTAAAGATGAAAAAGAAAGAATAGAACATTGCCAAAAAGAAATAAAACGGTGGAAGAGATATGCTATAGTTTTGATAGCAATTTCTGCGATTCTTCTTGCTGCGTGTATCGGTGGAAGTATATATGTAAGATATTTTATTATTGAAGAAAAATCAAATAATACAGAAGCACAGACAACACAGATCGTACAGCAGGAAACGGATGAAGATAGTGAACAGATAGGAAGGCCAAAAGGAATCATATCGGAGTTTTACAGAAGTGTACGTTGTTCCGAGGACGGAAAGATATATCTGAAATTAAAGTGTGTTCTGGTTCAGGACAGCGCAGAAACACAAATGACAGGTCTTGTTAAGACCGACGAAAGTGACGGAAACATATCTGTAGATATGGTAAAAAAAGAAAATGGATATGAAGGCGAGGCAGAGATACAGGAAATGGTGAATATCAGTCAGGTTATCTGAATGTTCGTGCTTCGGAGCAAAAGTATATGAAGAATGTGGAAGATGTGAAGCTAGAGATGAAAATCGGCAAGAAGAAAGTATTCAAAAAAGAATTATCATCCAGGGAATGGAAGGATCTGAAAAATCACGGACAGATAGGGTATTCATATGAATATAAAAACATAGGAAAGCTGTATGATGATTATACAGACGGTAAGATTATAATAAAGATCAAATATTATAATAAAGAACTGAAAAAGAATGTAGAAATATGGATAAATCCATGGGAAGGTATAGAATCACGGGAAAAGATACTGCTGAAAGACTGAAAGAAGACCGGGCTTGTAGTAAAGCCTTGAAGTATAGTATACTTAGGAAAGACAGTTTTATGAACAAAAAGATAACGGAGGAAGGAAATGAAGGGAATTATATTTGATGTAGATGGTACTTTATGGGATTCAACCGAAATGGTAGCAGTTGCATGGAATAAAGTGATCAAGGATGAAGGAATAGAACACAAAGAACTTGAAGAAAAAGATCTGAAAAAAGAGTTTGGAAAGCCAATGGAAGCGATTGGTGAAAGTCTTTTTCCGGAGATGCCGAAAGATGAGATGATGAAGCTCATGGAGAAAATGTTGAAATATGAAAATGGATTGGTTGCGTCCGGTCCATGTGTGATATTTGAAGGTGTACAGGAGACAATTAAAAAATTAAGTGAGAAATATCCACTGTATATTGTAAGTAACTGTCAGGACGGATATATTGAAGCATTTTTGCAGTATTCAAAATTAGGAGAGTATTTTAAGGATTTCACCTGCCCGGCTTATACCGGAAGATTAAAAGGAGAGAATATCCGGATTATCATGGAAAGAAATGGTCTGAGTGAGGCGGTTTATGTTGGAGATACACAGGGAGATGCGAATTCGTGTAAGGAAGCAGAAATACCGATGATCTATGCAGCTTACGGATTCGGCGAAGTAGAAAAAGCAGACGCTTCTATTCAATCTTTTGATGAGCTTCTGGATATGGATTTTGACAGATTATAAAATGTATACAGGATAAATGACTGAATTATAGGGAATATAAGGGTAAAAAAGATTGCATTTTACATGGAAAAATACTATAATTCTCTTATATTTATTTCGTAGAAAAATACTAGAAAAGCAGAGGTATAGATTATGAAAAAAAGAGTTGTAGTTGCATTAGGACACAGAGCACTTGGTACGACATTACCAGAACAGAAAGAGGCAGTAAAGAAGACTGCGAAAGTTATCGGTGATTTGATTGAAAAAGGATATCAGGTTGCAATTACACACAGTAATGCACCTCAGGTTGGTATGATCCATACAGCAATGAATGAATTTGCCAAAGAACATGAAGATTATACGGCAGCACCAATGTCTGTATGTTCTGCTATGAGTCAGGGCTATATCGGATACGACCTTCAGAATGCAATCCGTGAAGAATTGATGAATCGTGGTATTTACAGAACTGTCAGTACAGTTCTGACACAGGTGATCGTTGATCCGTACGATGAAGCGTTCTATACACCAACAAAAGTTCTGGGACGTTATATGGATGCAGAAGAGGCAAGTGCCGAGCGCAAAAAAGGTAATTATGTAGTAGAAGAGCCTGGAAAAGGATTCCGCCGTATTGTATCTGCACCGAATCCGGTCAACATCGTAGAGATTGATGCGATCAAAGCATTACTGGATGCAGATCAGGTTGTTATAGCCTGCGGAGGAGGCGGTATTCCGGTACTGGAACAGGATCATCGCCTGAAAGGAGCAAGTGCCGTAATCGAAAAAGATCTGACTGCAGGAAAGATGGCAGAAGAGACAGATGCCGATGAACTGATCATTCTGACAAGTGTTGAGAAAGTTAAGATCAACATGGACAGACCGGAAGAGGAAGAGCTTGGAGAGATCAGCGTCGCTCAGGCAAAAGAATACATGGAAGAAGGACATTTTGGAAAATATAACATGTATCCAAAATTCAGAGCAGCAGTTGAATTCCTCGAAAAGAGAGAAGGAAGAAGTGCGCTGATCACATCATTTGACAAATTCGATGAAGCACTTAAGGGAAAAACCGGTACAGTGATTAGATAAGAACAGGAATAATTTGCTGAAAATGAGACATACTGTTGTAGAGATTTTACAAGGAGGGATGTTTCATGGAAGCAAAGGTTATAGACGGATGTATCTCCTGCGGAGCATGTATCGCAACATGTCCGGAGGTGTTCCGATTTGATGAAGACGGCCTGGCAGAAGCTTATGCCAAAGTGACACCGGAACATGAAAGTGCAGCAATAGAGGCCAAAGAAGAGTGTCCGGTGGCTGTTATTATGATCGAAGAATAAAAAGGAAAACGGTCTGTATAGACGCAGTGTAGCACTGTGGATGTACAGGCTGTTTTTTTGACCGGAGAAGGGGGCTTTGCATATTTTAAAACAGGACTCTTTATTACAGAAAATGAGTATAAAATGGAATAAAGAGCAGAATATTGTCAAAACAGGTGAGGGAAGATGGCAAAAGTTCGATTAAGTGAATGGAAGAAAAAAGAAGTGATCAACTGCTGTGACTGTAAAAAGCTTGGTTATATAGAGGATTTGATCATTGATGAATGTAAAGGATGCATAGAGGCCCTGGTGGTACCGGAGGGAGGAAAATGGTGTAATTTTTTCGGAGATGGGACGGAGTATATCATTCCTTTTTCCTGCATTAAAAGGATTGGTCCGGACCTGATTCTGGTGGAAATCCATGAAGAAAAATAGGAGAAATTTGTTTGACTTATGTTTGTGGAAAAGATATACTGTATTTGAATATAAAGACAGTATAATGGACAGAAAGGAACGATTCAGATGAAGTGCCCATATTGCAATAATCCGGATACAAGAGTTATCGATTCCAGACCGGCAGAAGACGGGAGTTCTATCAGACGCCGCCGTTCATGTGATGTATGCGGCAAACGTTTTACGACATATGAGAAAGTAGAGACAATTCCACTGACTGTGATCAAAAAGGACAATACAAGAGAGCAGTATGATCGTCGGAAAGTAGAGAATGGAGTTGTGCGTGCTTGCTATAAACGACCGGTTGCAACAGCAGATATTCAGAAAGTTGTTGACAGAATAGAGACAAAAGTTTTCAGCCTGGAGGAAAAAGAGATTCCAAGCAGTGTGATCGGAGAAGCAGTCATGGATGAACTGAAGGCACTGGATGAAGTTGCTTATGTCAGATTTGCATCTGTTTACAGAGAATTTAAAGATGTAAGTACGTTTATGGATGAATTAAAGAAGATATTAGAATAAGAATGAATTGCTTATAAAGTAATAAAGTGATAGAATATAAGGGAGAAGCAAAAAATTATTTGCTTCTCCCTTTTTCAAAAAGAAAACAGATATAGAATTATCTTTACAGTATATGGAAATAATAGAAACAGATAAAATGATAGAAGATGAACGATAGAATAGATTGGGTGAAATAATATGAGAACATATAAGTTAACCATTTCCTATGATGGAAGCAGATATCAGGGATGGCAGAGACAGGCCACAACAGATAACACAATACAGTATATTCTGGAGTGGAGTATCGGTAAACTGGTTGGATATCGTGTGCATATAGATGGATCGGGAAGAACAGATGCGGGTGTTCATGCACGTGGACAGGTTGCAAGTGTGAAACTTTCTAAATTATATGATACCAAGGAACTCAAAGATTCACTGAACAGATATCTTCCGGAAGATATCCGTATTGTGAAAGTAGAACTTGCCAAGAATGGTTTTCATGCACGCAAGAGTGCCAAAGGGAAAAAATACGAATATTATATTGACTGTCGTGAAAAACCGGATGTTTTTTCCAGAAGATATTGCTATCATTATCCGGAAAAACTGGACATCGAAGCAATGCGTGATGCAACAAAATATCTGATAGGACCAAAGAATTTTACAAGTTTTACGGATGATAAAGAATGCAAAGATCCAATCCGTAAGATTACAAACATTAAGATAGTAAGCAGCGGAGAAAAAGTGCGGATCACCTATTACGGAACCGGATTTTTATATCATATGGTAAGAATCCTTACAGGAACACTTCTGGAGATTGGTGCAGGAAAGAGGGATGCATCCATGCTGCCGGTTGTAATTGCAGCAGAGGACAGAAGCCTTGCAGGATTTTTAGCTCCGGCAAGAGGATTGTTTTTAAGAAAAGTATATTATTAAACTGCGCCTATATGGGTGAATCCGGGACAAAAAAGTAAGAACGGTCGGGAGGAAGATATGAAGTTTATATCGTGGAATGTCAACGGAATCCGTGCATGTGCACAAAAAGGATTTATGGATATTTTTAATGAAGCGGATGCAGATATTTTCTGTATACAGGAATCAAAGATGCAGGCTGGGCAGTTGGAACTAGATACGCCGGGATATCATCAGTACTGGAATTATGCTGAGAGAAAAGGTTATTCCGGAACGGCAATCTTTACAAAAGAAGAGCCTCTTTCCGTGAGCTATGGATTGGGAATAGAAGAACATGATAAAGAAGGCCGTGTGATTACGTTAGAGTTTGAAGACTTTTATTTTATTACAGTCTATACACCAAATTCACAGAGCGAACTTGCACGACTGGATTACAGAATGCGATGGGAAGATGCGTTTCTTGCATATCTTAAGAAATTAGAAGAAAAGAAACCGGTGATCTTCTGCGGAGATCTTAATGTAGCACATAAAGAGATTGATTTGAAGAATCCGAAAACCAATCGTAAAAATGCGGGATTTACGGATGAGGAGAGAGGAAAATTTACGAATCTGTTAAATGCGGGGTTCATTGATACGTTCCGCTATTTTTATCCGGATGCAGAGGGAATCTATTCTTGGTGGTCATACCGCTTCAGTGCAAGAAAGAAGAATGCAGGTTGGCGTATTGACTATTTCTGTGTATCTGAAAGCCTGAAAGACAGGATAAAAGATGCGAAAATCCTGACTGAGATCATGGGGTCGGACCATTGCCCCGTGGAACTTGATTTTGAATAAAAACATATAAAAAGAAAAATATAGCGAACCGTGCAATATTTATTGCGCGGTTCGCTTATGTTTAAGAAACAGTATTGTCTGAATATCGGTTGGTCAAAAAATTTTATAGAAATCCGCCGTCAACTCCGATGATCTGTCCGGTCATATATTCTGGAGCATGTACAATATTCCATACCATCTGAGCGATTTCTTTCGGAGTACCATATCTGCCGGCCGGAATTTCTTCTTCAAGAGCCTTTCTCTCTTCGCTGGTAAGTTGATCATTCATAGAGGTATCGATTACTCCGCAGGCAATCGCATTAACCTGAACGTTACTCGGTGCGAGTTCTTTGGCGAGCGCTTTGGTAAATCCGTTGATGCCGGACTTGGAAGCAGAGTATGCAACTTCACAGGAAGCACCAGATGTCCCCCACATGGAAGAAATATTGATGATTTTTCCGGAACGTTTGGAAACCATCGGAGGAATCGCCTGTCTGCAACAGTAAAATACGGAAGAAAGATTAGTTTGAATGATCCGGTTCCAGTCCTCATCTGTCATATCAGTCAGAAGATTAATATAGGAAATACCTGCATTGTTGACGAGTACATCAAGATGTGTACATTCCTGATAAATTTTATTGTAAATTGTCCGTACGTGGTCAGGATTTCCTACATTACCCGGTACAAGTGTACATGGAGTATGGTATTTTTCAGTGATATATGCCCGGAGCTTTTTGAGCTCATCTATAGAAGAAGAGCAATTCAAAAATGTATGATATCCGCGGGAAGCGAATAAAAGTGCGATGCTTTTTCCGATGCCTCTGGAAGCACCTGTAATAAAGATTGTTTTTTGTTCCATAATTTATCTCCCCCTGATCAATTTATAGTGCCAGGATATCCAAACCGCCATGCGCTTGAAAGGGACAGCAGGCGGCGGGGTCCAAAGGCAACTTTTCTTTTATTATATACTGAAATTATTGTCATTTAAAGTATCAGGTGATATTATTTATATATTAAAGACATAACTAATCAGGCCGTATCATCGGCTCCAAAGACCATATGCGATAAAAGAGAGGTACCATTATGATTAATAAGGCAATTGAATTTGCCACGAGAGCACATGCGGGACAGTTCAGGAAAGGAACCAGGAGGCCATATATTGTGCATCCGATCGAAGTGGGAGATATTGTCTCAACGATGACGCAGGACGAGGAGATTATCAGTGCAGCAGTTTTACATGATACGATTGAAGATTGTGAAGGTGTATCGAGAGAAATCCTTGCACGGGAATTTTCGGAACGAGTGGCAGGAATTGTAGCACAGGAAAGCGAAGATAAAACCAAGACATGGATGGAACGCAAGTCTGCAACGATCGAACATATACGAAATGCACCGAGAGAAGTACAGATGGTAGGATTGGCGGACAAGTTATCGAATATGCGCGATATTGACAGGGATTATCCGGTATATGGAGAAGAACTATGGAACCGTTTCAGGATGAAGGATAAAAAGATCATAGGCTGGTATTATATAGGAATCAGAGATGCGTTAAAAGATGCATTTGAGGGAGTAGAAGCTTATGAAGAGTACAGCAGGCTTGTTCATAAGAATTTCGAGTGAAGAAAGTTATGCAAAAGAAGTTGAAAATATTCGCTTTTCTTGCATAGCGGGATGTAAAAAGGCAGGGTATTGCGTAGCGCAGTACCCTGAATTATTCAGAGGTGGTAATAGATGTCGGAAGTAAGAAAACATATGATATTCCATGGAAGAGTACAAGGCGTGGGATTTCGTTATACAGCAAAATATCTGGCAAGATCTATGAATCTGACCGGATGGGTGAAGAATGAATATGATGGGACGGTAGTTATGGAAGTACAGGGAAGAGAGACTCTGATCTTTGAACTCATGAAGGGATTGAACCGGAACCAGTTTATCCAGATTGACTGGATTGATACCGAAGAGATGGAGCCGGAACTGGAAAGTAGTTTTGAAGTAAAGTATTAAGAAGAATTTTCTGTGTACACTGTTAAAATAAATATGTTATACTAAAAGTACTTTAAAAGAGGGCGGATAAGGAGAAAATAAATGGAAATAGAAACAGACAACAAAAAAAGTGTAAAAGGAAGAATCGTAACAGCGGCATGGCAGTTGTTTTATGAAAAAGGATATAATGGAACAACGGTAGATGACATTATTGAATTGTCAGGAACATCCAAAGGATCGTTCTATTATTATTTTAATACCAAAGATGAATTGTTGAATACATTGTCGATTATTCTGGATGATAATTATGAAGTGTTAAAGACCAAGATGGATCCGGATATGAACTGTTATGAGAAGCTTCTTTATCTAAACTACGAAGCACATTCGATGATGGAAGAAAAGATCAGCATTGATCTTCTGGCTTCGCTTTATTCAACACAGCTTGTAGCACAGGGGCACAGATCACTTCTGGATCAGAACCGGACATATTATAAACTGATCAGCAGTGTGATCGATGAAGGACAAAAAAGAGGAGAGATATCGGATGAAGTACCGGTGAATGAACTGGTCAGATATTACTCGATGTGTGAACGAGCGCTGGTTTCGGACTGGTGTTTGAACAAAGGAGCATATTCATTGGGAGAATATTCCAAACAATGTATGCCAATCATGTTGGAACATTTTAAAAAATAAGAGATATACAAAGAACTTGCCAGTTGCAGATCGCGCAGCTGGCAAGTTTTTTATATACGTATTTTATTAATGCATTTTTAATGCGGTGTTACGGCCGGTTCCGAAATGGTCGTTTTTCAAGATTTCAAACGCTTTCTCATAGTTTCCCTTTCTCATATAAGAAATCATTTTTTTCAGATTGTCATTTGTTCTGGGGATTTTCATCCCGTTTCGGATAGAATACTGGCCAATGCGGATCAGTTCGGAAAGATTATTTTCATAGATCCGGTTGATTCTGTCATTGTCAAAAATACTGATAATTTCCATATGCATGGCAGTATCTGCAATCTCCCATTCATACAGATCGCCTGCAGCGGCGCACATACGCACGACTTTCTCTTCAATACGGTAAGAATACTCTTCGTACCGCCCGGAGGTAAAAATCTGACGGAAAGCGGCCCCCTCTAATAATTCCCGTAACTGATAAATCTCATTGATATCTTTATCTGTAATTTCTTTTACAGTCATAGATTTGTAATAGTCCGAGACAATAAGTCCTTCGACCTGAAGCATCTGGATCGCAGTGCGTACCGGGCTTCGGCTCATTTCGAGCTCTTTGGTGAGCATAGCCTCGGTAAGGACCATGCCCGGAGGATAGGTAAGATTCAGAATATTTTCTTTGATGGTATGATAAGCCTGTGTGGCAAGAGACGGACTTTTTTCTGCCATAGTAAATGCCCCCTTCAAATAGTACTTTCACAATAACGTAGTAAGTTATAGCAGTGCATATCAGCTTTTATATAAAAGTATACATTTTCTGTATTTGTATACAAATTATAACGTGTTTTCAAAGAAAATTCAAGGTTGTGTGTTGACTTTTTGAGAAATGAGTGATATAGTCACAGTAGAAATGATTTGTATACAAATTTAAAAAACGTATACAAAAGCACGGAGCGAACATAACAGATTGTTTATGTGTCACGTGCCGGGAGCAAAAAGAATATAACAGGTTAAAAAGGAAGGTAATAAGGATGAAATTAGGATTTATCGGTACAGGTAACATGGCATCAGCAATTATGGGCGGAATTATCAAGAATAATGTAATTCCTGCAGAAGAAATTATCGGGGCAGATCTTTTTGCACCTGGAAGAGAAAGAGCTCAGAAAGAATACGGAATCAATGTAACAGCAGACAATAAAGAAGTTGCACAGAAAGCAGAGACAATTATTCTGTCTGTAAAACCTCAGTTTTATGAGAGCGTAATTGCTGATATCAAAGATGTTGTGACAGACAAACAGATTATCATTACAATTGCACCAGGTAAGACACTTGCATGGCTTGCAGAACAGTTTGGAAAAGATGTAAAGATCGTTCGTACAATGCCTAACACACCGGCTATGGTTGGAGAAGGTATGACAGCAGTTTGCCCGAATGAACATCTTACAGAAGATGAGATTGCATATGTAAAGAGCCTTCTGGAAAGTTTCAGCTGTGCAGAGATCGTTCCTGAGCGTCTGATGGATGTAGTAACAGCAGTAAGTGGAAGTTCACCGGCGTATGTATTCATGCTGATCGAAGCTATGGCAGATGCAGCAGTTTCAGGCGGAATGCCAAGAAAACAGGCTTATCAGTTTGCAGCACAGGCTGTTCTTGGAAGTGCAAAGATGGTTCTGGATACAGGAAAACATCCTGGAGAATTAAAAGATATGGTTTGTTCACCGGCAGGAACAACAATTGAAGCTGTTCGTACATTAGAAGAGCTCGGCTTCAGAAGTTCTATCATCGAAGCTATGAAAGTATGCGAAGAGATGTCAAGAAGCTTATAAGAATAACAAAATATAGAGAAATAATGGGCGGGGATTGCAGAGAATCTGCAATCCCCGCCCATTGCGTACGCTTGAGAAAATATGTTAGAATTTCTTTCAGATGTCTGAAAAAGTAATACCAGGTGTTGGAAGCAGATGGCTGCATTATTATATAGACAAATAGACAGGACAGGTGAGCAGATATGAAAAAAGAACTGGAATATTTTATGATTGATGGAGAATTCGGAGGAAATCAGGACTGGTTCACGAATATTGTTATGAATGTTGGTGGATGTGGAGCTGCAACGGCATGTGACAGTTGTATTTATCTGGCAAAATATAAGGGAATGAAAAAATTATATCCGTTCGATCTTGAACAGATGGATAAAGAAGCATACAAAAAATTCAGTCAGATTATGAAACCATACATCCGTCCAAGAGTTCAGGGCGTAAAAAAGCCGGAATGGTATATTGAAGGTCTGGCAAAATATATTTCAGATGTGAATGAAAAATATGGAACGGATTATCAGATTGATATGGAAAAATTCGACGGGACAGGTACTGCGGAAGAGGCAGAGAAGATCATATGCGAACAGATTGATAAGGGACTTCCGGTACCATATCTGATGTTGAGACATTTGAATGTTGAAAAGTACAAAGATTTCATCTGGCACTGGTTTCTTGTGGTCGGATATAAAAAGAATGAACAGGGTATGTGGATCGATGTGGCTACTTACGGGGAAAAAGTCAGACTGGATCTAATGGAGTTGTGGAAAACGGGCTGTGAAGAAAAAGGTGGAATCGTAATATATGAGTTGAAAAATACGGAGGTGCAGAGCAAAAACGAATAATTAAAATAAAAATGACCATATTTCATATTTTTAACACAAATTCATGTTAAAATATTTATAACTGTGAAAAAATAATAAGAAGGTAGGATAGAAAAAGTGAAAAAGCGAATCATGACTGCAGGAATGTTGGCTATGATACTTGCGATGGGAATGACAGCGTGTGCAAATGCAGACACGAAAGAGAAGAGCACAACGAAGAAAGAACAGGTTTCAGAGTCTGATGAAAAGAAAGAACAGAAAAAGTCAGATAATGAAGCAAATGTAATGAATGAAAAACAGAAAAAAATCTACGAGAAGATCAAAAAAACATACAATGCAGAAGAGCAGCAGAAAATAGCGGACGAACTGGAAAAGAAAAAAGAATCTCAGGAGTATACACTGAGTAATATGCTGATCGAATACAATCCTTTTGGAACCAATACACAGTCATTGTATGTTTATTTTGAGACAGATTCGGCGGTGAAAGTTTCTTATACGATTCATGTAAAGGAGGATGATATTGCCGACTTTAGCAGAAATGTATATCAGGATGAAGAGTATCAGAAAGAGCATGAATTTCAGGTGATCGGTCTGATCCCGGATACGGAGAATACGATTACATTCTATATAACGAATGAAGACGGTTCTACGGATACGAAGGAAATCGTATATGAGATGGGAAGTCTGTATGGAGAAGAGGCAGTACAGCTTGATACGGATGTAAAACAAAGTTCGGACAAGTTAGAAGACGGGCTGTATGTGGTACTTGGAAATGACAGTACTTCTATGGATTTTATGTATTATTATGACAATAACGGAGTCTTAAGAGGAGAAGTTCCTCTTCTGGGATACCGAAGTCACAGGCTTATCTTTGACGAGAATTCGATGTATTACAGTATTTCCGAAAAGAAGATGGCACAGGTGAACCGTCTTGGGCAGGTAACAAAGGTATATGATCTTGGCAATTACAAATTGCACCATGATTATGTGTTTGATGAAAATGGAAATATGTTGATCCTTGCAACTGATACGACGCAGGACAGCGTGGAAGACATCGTGTTGAAACTGGATGTAAATTCCGGTGAGGTGACAGAGGTACTGGACCTGGGAGATCTGTTTGGCGAATATAAAAAGACCTGTGTGAAAAATTCTTCCGATGAACTGGACTGGATGCACATCAACACGATTCAGTATATAGGAAATGGGTCAGTACTTTTAAGTTCAAGAGAGACGTCAACAATCATCAAAGTAGATAATATCTATGACGGGCCGGTGGTTTCTTATATGATCGGTGAAAAAGATTTCTGGAAAGATACTTCTTATGTAAGTCTTCTGCTGAATAAGAAAGGAGATTTTACAATACAGGGTGGCCAGCATACGATCACATATGAGACAGATGAAAGCCTTGCGGACGGGCAGTATTATCTGTATATGTTTGATAATAATATTGGAATCAGTGAGACAAGACCGGATTATGACTGGTCGTCGATAGGTCTGAAAGTAAGTTCTGCGGTTGACGGAAAGAATTCCAAGTATTACAAATATCTGGTGGATGAAAATGAAGGTACATTTGAACTTGTAGATTCGTTTAAAGTACCTTATTCCGGATATGTCAGCAGTGCGCAGGAAACAGGAGATAATGTACTTGTAGATTCGGGATTAAAGGGGACTTTTACAGAGTATGATGCAGATCATAAAGCAATTGTAACTTACTCAAACTTCCCACACCAATAAGGTGTGCTGAACCTTGAAAATCCAATATTT
>SAMEA3387500__coassemble_666_pt1 | contig 82465 bp, 97 predicted proteins | sample SAMEA3387500__metabat2_high_PE_015 | metagenome-assembled genome bin SAMEA3387500 (sample SAMEA3387500) | Felis catus | biome: Faeces | place: United Kingdom | collected 2012
TTCTATCATGAAATCCTTGAGAATAAGATGTCAACTTTTTTTATACCACACCACATCTTTTTCTTCTTTTTCCGGCTTTGTCAGTTCTTCGAATTCTTTTAACTGATTTGAGAAATTTGACCGTTTGATCTTGTCTCTCATTTTTTCAATTTCCTTTGAGCACTGCATAGCCTCATCAATCTCTACCGTAGTGCGTCCGGCAATCTCATCAATTACCCCAATCTCCAGAGCCGTGTCTGGATCAAGCAGTGTCTCTTTATCCATGATGTCTTTTAACTCCTCTTCTGTGATCTTCCCGCCGCATCGATTCATGAAAAGAGATCTGGATGCTTTCATCCAGGCATCCAACTTGTCCGCCTGGTTCCTGAGTTCGTCCGCATTGCCTATAGCTACCGTCCACATATTGTGAAGGACCATTCCCGTTCCCTCTCCCATCACGCGGTGATCGCATGCCTGGAGAATCGTAGCAGCGATACTGTTCGCTACTCCGTCCACATAACCCGTCTTGTATGCTTTGCAACGTTTCAGGTTTGTGAAAATGGCAGTTCCTTCTTTCACAGATCCACCATCCGAATTGATATACAGCTCAATAGTGTCAGAATCTGACACGCCCTCTAACAATTCTCGGAAATGGTTTGCCGAAGTCTCGGACTCGTCATATTCCAATGTCTTCCAGTTAAAGTCTCCTTTCGCTTTTACTTCGTCATACAGGTAGATTTTATGTACTGTTCCAACCTGCTGGTGTGCAAAGCAAATTCCACCGATCTTATTCATCCTCCTCACCCCCTTTCACAGCTGTCCTTGCATCATCTGCTTCTCTGAAGTTATTCGTAACGTAATACGTTTTACTCCACGGTGTGTTTAATGGTACCAAGCTCAATTCCTCCCTTGCTTCGTCTGTATTTATGATCGCTGAGCCGATCAGCTTCTCTACATTAGCGGCAGTCTCGAACAGATCTCTGTGTTTGATTCCGCCCGTGTAGCATTGGTAATAATTGCCGTTCATGTACTCATAGACGGTCGCACGCTTATTTAATACTTCCGAAATGGTATTTGCCAGCGGATTTACCCCAAACGTCAGGAACACGTCACACACCTCTTTCAGGTTCGTGATATTCCCCATCATCATAGACATTGGAATCTTGAACGCCTGTCCGACCATTTCAAAAATATCTTTCCGGATATTCACGAAATCATCAGATGTTTTCGGGGATTTTACCGATTCTTCTGCCAGTTCCTCACCAGCATACTCCACATATGTGGCGTATTCATTCTCCATATAATCTTTGATGTTTTTTGCAATAACTTCTTTGAATTGTTTTTGGAATTCTTCATCTCCGGCTTTAATTGTATCTACCTTATATTTGAATTTTCTTCCATTCGTATCCTTGAAAGTTCTTGCCGCTGTCTCCAGGAGCTTCCCGTATTCCCTGTACACTCCATCAATCAATGTTTGTGCACATTCGTCCTCCATCCGGAACAGATACACTTCCTCTGCTAGGAACGTTCGGTTGAGTTGTAATCCACCAGGCAATATGACACCACCGTAGATATTTCCTAGAACCGGCCTTTCCTGCACGATTGTGAAGTCTTCCGCACAATGTAGTTCCCCGTTTAGTTCGACCACCAGTGCGCCTTTTTTCGATCGTGTCATTTTTCGAATTACTCTGTGCCAGAAGTAATTGCTGTTTTCATTTTTGTTCGGTGCTACGTTCAGCAAGTAATAGTCCTGGTCTTTTACAGGTTTCCCTTTATTGAACACTCTCATCTCTGCCATGCTGATTGCATTTGCCAGATAAGAGCTCGCTGTGTAGATCGCCAGTTCCTTATAGTAGATCGATGCGGGTATATTTACCACGACCGTTTCTGTATTCGTACCGGTAACCTTAAATACTTTTTCCAGGAAGTTTTTTACTCCCATGTTCCGCCTCCTAACATACTGTTCCTATCCTGTTTTTTATAATTCTTCTTTGTTTAATTCTTTCTTCATCTGTGACTGCTGCCACGAACGCCATAAAGCCGTCCGTTTTTCTGGAACGTCCTTCTATTTTTTCGTATGTGACATTTCCTTTCTTGTCTGTCACTGCTTTTACATTCCAGGCATACCAGCGCATAATCTTGCTGGTTCCCCAGGCTACTAACCCACGTGCAAACATATAGCCGATCACCGGTGCAACCTTCATCTGGTCGCTCGGCCGAATCAGCTTCAGGTTATTCTTTTCATCGGAGAATCCAATTTTCTTCAAAGCGTCCCGCATCCATGTCTGTCGGAAGTTATCCATCACCACTGATTCAATTTTGTACAGCTTCGATTTTTCCGTCAGCCAGTCGGTTATATATTCCGGATCAATCTCGACATCATCTACCATCGTCAGCACCCCCTCTTCTTCTGCTTCTTTCAGCGGGTATTTTACTCTTGCCAAATCCCGTGATTTCGTACACACCCACGTGTGATGTATCCAGTAACGTTTATTCTCAATCTTGAACAATAATCCGGCTACCACAAAGTCCTCCGTTTTTGCATAGTCAATTCCAGCTACGCAAGAATGATTGCGAAGATCCGGTAGGCTTCTGGTTGCTTTTTCAAGATTTCCCCAGTCCGTCACACAATACTGCGTTTGCCCCGGTGGTCGGTTCATTCGTTTGGTCATGAATGCCGTATGATTTACCGGATCGAGCTTGTACTCTTCGTATTCTATCCGCATTTCAGTTAAGAGCGTCGGAAAATTTCCCAATGACGGGTTTGCTTTCTGCCACATCTTTTCATCATGTACTTCTTCCGGATCATCCAGCCAGCAGATGAAAGGCAACTTCCCGTTATCCGGTATTTCGCCTTTTAAGATCAACAGGCAGGCATCCAGTAGTTCATCCAATGGGCCGTCCCGGATATCTCCCTGTGTAGATATGACCGTTCGTCTCGGAAAATCTTTTTTTCCAAGTCCTCCGGTCGCTACCTCAATCAGATCATAATCTTTGTAAGCATGGTATTCGTCAAAATCTACTTTCCCCGGTCTGCCTCCATCTTTGGTCCCCGGAGCACGGGTGTGATATTTAATCTCTGACCTTGTTTTGATGTTGGTGATGCACTCTAAATTCCATTTGAACGAATTCTTGAAGAATTTTTCATTATCCTTAAGAATATTATGTATATCCTTGAATGTTGTCCTTGCCTGTTGTTCTGATGTGGCGAATATGTCAATGTTGTATTCCCTAACTCCATTGACCGGTGTGATCAGTGCGAAATCTTCAAACGCAAGATACCCATTCTTCCCCGCCCCACGTCCAACCAAGATGATCAGATACGGGAATCTTAGCTGTCCATCTTCTCTTTTGTACACACAGTTGTGTAATGCAAAGCAGAACTGCTCCCACGGTAACAGCTTGTAAGGGAAGTACTTTTGTAATCCCAGGTATCTTTCTAATTGTTTTTCATCTACATAGACATCTTCCTCCGTGAATACTTTTTCCACAAAATCACAAAGAAGCAGCTGTTCTTTACACACAACTGCTTCGTCGCTTCTTACGAATTCAATATACTGTTCAATCTGTTTACAGATCTTCATCGATTACTTCATTTCCTGTTGGTTCATCCGTCGTCAGTCCTAACTCCTTCAGGATGCTCAACATCTGCTTTTCTACAGCCACCATATCTTTCACAGACTGGTTCTGTTTTGTGATCTCGAATCCGTTTGCAGAAAGTGTCTTGTACGACACTCCACGTTCCTTTATGTCCTCTTGTAGAGCCTTTTTTGTGTCGTAAAACTCCATATAATCATCAATTATGTCCAAAAAATGTGCCGTTTCTGCACCTTTTGCACGTAATTGTTTGATTAAACTGGATTTAATTTTTTCTTTGATTTCGTCCATTTCGCGGGCTTTTTTCGACTTTCGCGCCATATATTTCACCACCAACTTTTTTCCATTTTTTATCACGCGCGAGTCAGCGCGGTTCAGGCGTGCCCCCTACCCGTTGTAAGCGTCCCCCGTGGATTTGGGGTATAGGGGGTACCGGGGGTACCTTTGTAAAAAATTTTTCAGAATACATTCCGTCTACATCATCCAACACAATGAATCTGTTACAGCAGGACGTCCGAACCTCCAGAACCTTGTGTTCCTTCTCCCCGAACAGCTCCGCATATCTGTACGCTATCGCTCTCCTGTATCTGTGTCCCGTAAACGTAACACGATCTCCAATCTTTATCTCTTCCTCTACCATCGTTCTTCGTTCACCTGTTTCACCTTCCTGTACTTCATCCTCTCGTGTGCTCTGTCGTGACAGTCGTGACAGAGTGGTATCAGATTCCTGTACTGTTTTCCTCTGTACTCGTAGAACTCACACAGTGCAAGCTCCGGATGCGTCTTGACATACTGTACATGATGTACCGTCTCAGCCCTTGATACCTTTCCTTTCTCTTTGCACCACTGGCATTCATGATGGAACTCATCCAGTACTTTGTTCTTTAATATGCCCCACTCTTTACTCTTATAGAATCGGTACAGCTTATTCTCTTCTATTAGTTTCTCTATCTCTTGTTTTGTCCATTTCATAATTGCTGGAACAGGATTCGAACCTGTGTCCTCCGGCTATTAAGACCGGCGTGCTTCCTTTCCGCACTCTCCAGCTCTACTATAACCGGCAGTCACAACGTCTCTGATCTACCATCAATAACGTCTTGTGTCTGCCTTTGTAACAGCACTCCCAGTGATATCCTTTTCCCTGATCTGTGTAGATCCTTTTGCAAAACTCGCAGTCTTTACACTTGGGAATCTGCTTCTCCCCTTCTCTTCTATTGCTCATATATCCTGGACAGCTTTCCTCTGCAGGACAATGTTCTTTCTTGCTAAGTTTCCAGTAATGTATACAGCCTTTGTTCTTACACGTAACTAACATAATTCCTCCACGAAAAAGAGCACTCGGATTTCTCCAAGTGCTCCTTCTTTATTCGTTATTTACTTCTTCGATGAACTCTTTCATCATCTTCGTGAGCTGTCCTGCGGCACTCACTCCCGCTTTCTTGCAAGCTTCTGCATATTCATCCACAACTGTTCTTTTTATATTTTTATTGACTGCTGCCACCCTTCGGGTGAATATCAACACATCCATTTCTCTTCTCTGCATATAAAAAAGGGTGGCCACAATCTCTCGACTGCTGTCACCCTTTGGGTGAGTATGTCCTTTGTTTTTTTTCTTGATGCTATCATAATAACACACTTTCTTGTATCCTGAGTCCCCCTCTTTTTAAATTTTCTTTGACATCAGGTAATAGAATTTTCTTCTGCGTTCATAATACATCTTTTTCCCACATGGGATCTTCTTAGAGTCCCTTAAGTATCTGTATGTCGCATAGTCCGTTGTTACCCCTTCCAGAATCCACGGATATATCACTGCATCCGCTTCGATTGCTGTCTGTTCAATCCGTTTACATTTTTCCTCCAGCTCCATACGTTTAATAGCCAGGCGCTCTGTAGCTGATGCCTGGCTTGGACTTCCTTTTCCTTCCTGACCATATTGCATGGCTTTTATGGTGTTTGTAAGTTCTGCGAGTTCTCTTCTCCACTCTGGATATTGGAGACAGTGGTATTTGATCTCCAGAAATCTGTTTGTATCAATTCCGTATTTGTCTTTATTGATCGGTCTCATTTTCAACTTTGTATTTCCTCCCCGTTCGTCTGTCTTTAATTATTAAGATGTCGAATCCGAACAGGCTTGCTATGTCCTGCAGATCGGTCAGTGCTCTGCGCATATGGTAGGGCATCTGATTGTATCTGTGTACCGCTTTATCCGCTGTCGGATCCTGATAGCCTTCATGATTCATAGTTCTCCTTTCCGTGCGATGTCGCACAATGAATTTTCTTAAGCGCTTTATTGTTTTCTCGGTTTGTCCGTTATGTATGTCCTTTCGGTTATTGCCATATCACAATTAATATATTTTTCAATTTTATCTACACAGCTCCTGCAGTACACATCCTCCGGACTATTCGCTTGTATTAAAGTCTTCGACAGGTTATAGCAGAATTGCTCTGTAGTCGCTCCTGCTCTGTCACATTCAGCATTTATATTTATCTTGTAATACGTTGCTCCCGTCGGCGTCCCACACTGTTTGCATGTTCTTTGTTTCGTCATATCTTCCTCTTTTTCTTCCGGCTCTTTCTTGTCATCCATAATCTCACGCAGCTTCTCATCCGCTCGTGCTGCCATCACACATGCGCTCCAAACTGTACACAGCGCACAAATTATTACGATAACAATAAATATTACTATCTTATCCATTCATTTTCCTTTCAAGCAGATCCATGTACATACTCTTGTACACATCCCTCTCAGCTATCGCTCTGATATACTCTTTATCATTCCCATATCCTTTCTCACGCTCCAGTTCATTGTATCTTTCTGTCTCTTCTCTGAACTTCGCAAGAATTCTATCGGATGTTTCTTTTTCCTTTGCCAGTTGCTCCTCCAGCTGTTTAATCCGTTCCAGATCAGCGACATTATTATTCTCTGTAATGCCAAGCGTCAGCATAATAGCTTCATCAATTCTCTGCATTTCTTCTTCTGTGCACGTTCTAATATATTCTCCGATTCTTTCTACATTCGTTCCATATATCCTCTCACATAATGCTACAGATGGAACTTTACACATCACTTCTACGTGTGTAGGTGATTGATCTTTTTCTTTCGTTGTCATTAATATCGTGTATACGTAATCTGGATTTTTCTCCAGTACATCATTCGGTGTTATGATAATCACTGGTGTTTCATTTCCAACTGTGTTTTCTGTATAAAAAATATCTCCACGGTACATATTCATTACTGTTGCCCCCCCACATTCATAATTGCTTTATATGCTGTTGGATCATTATAACCAGATCCGTTTCTTTTCAGTTTGTTTTTATTTATCATCTGTTCTACCATAATGCTTTCTTCTTTCTGCCTTTCACATATACTGTGCATTCTGCTGCCGGCATACCTCTGCTATGCCCCTCTATTTCTATGTAACTACAATTTCCTACCTGATCATGTCTTCCTCTGTAGATGCAGGTCTTACATAGGTGTCTATCCGCATTGGGACCGTCTTTTCCTTTGTTGTAGCCATCTTTCTTTCGTCTTCCCGGCTTTCTTCCGAACATCTCTTCTCTGATTCCGGCCAGTCCGATATATTGAATATAATCTCGTACTTCCCAGTACTTTAATCCTGTAGCTTCCGCTATAGCTTTGTTAGTTTTTTTGTCAAGCACCATCTTTTTAATGATTTTTGCCTGTTCTTCGCTTATTTCCTTCAACAATACTCCTTTCTCCTCCGACTGCTGCCATCCGGCTTTTGCCGGAGGGAATCTATATCAACCGGTTGCTGTCGTGATACAATTACCGGCAAGTGCAAGCTATTTTATTTATCGCTGTTCCCAATCAGCCTATTAAACAGATCTTTTGTTTTCTCTAATGCGTCCGCAGCTTTCTCCCAGATTGGTAATTCCATAACTTCTCTCCTCCACGCATAGCATAACGGAAAGAGCAGCATTATAGTTGCAACTGTGATTACGAATGCTGTTATCTTCTCCATTTTTGTCACCTGTCTGCTCCTTTCATGAATTGGTTGTACATCTGTTTCTTCCATCCTGTTTCCGGTGCTTCTGGTCCACGGTTATGTTCGGCCAGAGTCCTTATCAGATCTTCGAATTCTGTGGCCGTCTGTTCTGAAAGCTCTTCTTTCAGATTGACGTTTCTCATCCAGCTGAATCCGTATTTTTTAAGAATATCTTTTCTTGTCATTTCCCGCCTCTTTCTTACTTCAATAATTCCTTGTCTATTATCTGGAAGTTGGCTCTGTGAATATATAATGCCTTGCCGTCTATCATTAATTTGGTCATCTTTGGAAGATCTTGTGGAATTTTCCAATATACCTTATCTCCTGAATATGCTGTGATCGGTTGTCCTAATTGCGACTTGATTACTACTACCCTTGATTTTCCAAAAGAGTTTTTATATTTATTAACGATTCCAGCTATGATTGTATTGTCTGTTATTGCTCCGGTTGACTGGCTTTGGATATCTTCTTGCGTAAAATTCACCTCTGCTTTTAATCCATTTTGTTCAAATATGCAGGTGTCTCCACAGCTTTGTATTTCTTTTCCATCAATGTTAATCGTGATCACCGATGATAACTCATATCCGGTTATTACAGATCCTTCACTATCATACGATTTTGTCTTCACTGCATTCCCTTCGACATTGATCTTTTCGCCCTGTGTCGTCATTATCTTATTTCCGTAATTATCATAGGTATTGATTGTATATGTATTTCCTGTCAGATTCCCCTGCAGATCATTTAAGGCTGAATCAAACTCTGCACATCCTGTCAGACACGCTATTAATACTATGCATGCTATTAATCCTATTATCTTTCGTCTTTTCATTTTGTTATTCCTCCTCTTCTCTGTCATCCCATTTACACATATCCCACCATTCGCAGAATAAGCAGCATCCCAGGCATTTATTTGTCCGTACCATATGGAACCAGTGTTTTAATTTTTCTTTTATCTCCATGTCATTCACCTCTTCTTATGCATCTCAGAAGATCTTCTACTCCCTGTGTGTAACCTTCTTTATACTTCTGAGCTTTTTCAAGCTCTCTGCTGCATTTGACACTTGCTTCGTGTTGCAGTCTATTGGCCGCTTCTTCTATCTGGTCATATTCTCGTTTGTCCATCTCTGTTCCTCTCCTCTTATGTGTGCAAAAACGTATCAAAATCCAATTCATGTTCTCTAATTCTTTCTTTTTCGAACGGATAGCTTCCGTTCATCATTGCTTTTACATCTTGCAATTCCGCTATTAACGCATCTATGCTTTCTGTTCTTGTAAATGTCATGATAACTTCTGCCTGATCTGTATTCCAACCATCCTCAACCGGAACTCTTTCACCTATTTCATGTGGTTTTTGCGTGATACAACACAATGCTCCTATGTCACTGCTTAATGCTCCCGTCATTCTGATGTCGCCTGTTCCAAATTCCATCTTTGCTTTTCCTTTTATCATTTTTTCAAACCCCATTCCGATTTATAATCTCAATCGCTCTATCTAATGTGTCTCCAACGTTTTTGTAGATAGCATCTAGTCTCTCATCTCCTGTATTGGCTATTGTTAAGTAATATGCCAGTTTCAGGTCTTTCAGCTCTTCTGCGGCTTTTTCAGTATCGCGTACTGTAGGCTGGCGATCTATCAATTCGTGTACATCGTTCACCATGCTTGGTGGATAATCACCCAGCACAGTCATTCCGGTAATCTGCACTTTGAATTCGTCTGCATCAATCAATCTCATTCTTGCCACACCTTTCATCATCAAATATGTTCTTAATCACTTCAAACCTGTAAAACTTTGTATCGCCTTCCCTTAATATTCTTGGGCATTTGCAACGTCCCTCTTCCATAGCTCCCAATGGATATCGGACGCAGTGCCAGCCTGTAACTTCTTCAATGACGGTGCAAAAGAGCGGGCGTGTAACAAGATTGAATTTTCCGAATACAACTTCCATCAGTTCTCCTGGATTTCCATCGCACATGAGAATGTCGTGTTCCCATATTTTCTTGCCTTTCCAGTCTTCTATACCCGTCCAGATACATACCGTAATTGGATCCACCTCATGTATCTCAAGGCCATCTGGTGACGGACTTGCGATGTATGATCCAACCGGTATAATATCTTTTCTCCAACTTTCTTCATAGTGGCAAGTTTTGTCCGGCATGTTGAAATAGAATCCTTCTACCCACGTGTCTTTATCTTTACATTTTGCTTTGAATAGAATATCTGTAACTATCATTCCTCTTTCTCAACTCCTTGTATAATAATCTTTCCGCAGCTGGCCATTCTTAGGTCTCGTTCAAATGTAGGACTGTGTCGCAGCCCTAAAAGCACCATAATCTTGTATGCCCTTCCGTTTAAACACCCTTTATACCAATCTTTCCAGACATTGAATCGCAATTTCAAAATATCAGCTCCTTTCCAGATAGTTCCGTCCTATTAATCTTTCGAACTCTTCCCGTGTATGAGTTTCTTCGTATTTGGCTTGAAAGATCCTGCATAGCAGTTCCCTAGTCTCTCTACAGTTATGTACTGCCCTCGGTCCGTCTTTGTGATGAGCCGGACACAGGTAGGCTTTGAAGCCATTCTCTTCACTTACCCGTCTTAGACCTCCCCCGTAGAATACATGGTGCTCTTCTGTGTACTGCTGCCGGCGGATGCCTTCCAGTCTGCACAGGAAGCATTCGCCTTTTACAGTGTCCACGATCGGAGCTGGATGGTGCTTTCTTTTTTTCTTCTTGGTTGACTTCGGAAACATTAATTCACACATTCAATCTCATCTCCATTCCGATCAACCTCGGTTTCGAAGAATTCTTTCCAGAATGATTCCTTCGTCAAGACTCCGAAACTTACTCCCGGCATATTGCGGATAGCCTTTTCCATGGCTTTTCCCATGTATTCTGCTGCCGTATCGGCATCGACAGAGAATATATATAATCTTCTGGTGGCGTATGCCAGCTTGACTTCTGATTGATCCTGTTGTTCCGGAGTATTCATATCCGGTGGGCAGTATTCCGGGAAATCTTTGATTAATTCTGTCTGCCCCGGAATCTGAGTTTCATCAGTAATTTCCTGTTGGAACTCGGTTTTTGTTTCCGGAGTTTCTTCTGCCTTTTCTGGCTCTTTCTCTTTTGTTTCTGCAGGTACTGCAGTGGTGTCAGGTGTCTCAGTTTGTTTTTCTTCATCTTTTGTAAGTATTTCCTCGCTTTTTGTCGGTGAATCCGGCTGTTTTGTTTGTGATTCTGATGGTTTTGTCGGTGTTTTTTCAACTTTTTGTGCTGGATGTTCCGGTTTTGCTGGATTCCGTTCCGGTTTTGCTGGATTCCGTTCCGGTCTCTCTTCATAATACGGTTTCCCATATACGCTCTGATATGCTTCATTTATCGGTGTACTCATTCCGGCCGGATAGAACAGTTCCTCGAAGGCTCTTCCAAAATCTATGTATGTGTATTCCTGCTGTTCCCCTTGGTTCCGGTATGGCATTACCTTGATCTTGTCTACTGTCAGCATGACGTTGGCGCGCTCCAGCCGGATCATTTTGAACTTTGTCGGGTTGATGATTAGTAGGATACTGACTGTTATGTCCTTTTCCGGTTCATCTTTTCTGAGCCAATCCGTCATTTTCTGAAATGCGTCTCTGTCTTCTTTCGAAAAATAGTGCTTTGCAAATTCTTGCAGCCAGTTTGTTTCGGCCGGATCCGGCTGTGCGATGTCGCACAGCTCCATCTGATCCGAATAGTTGTGTTCGGTTTCCCGGATGATTCCTTTTGCCTCCCGGATATCTCTTACTGTAGCATCTACCGGGATTGCTTCCTGTACATCTTCCGGAAGTCCCAGCATTTCTGTGAGTTTACTGCTGCCGTATCCGGACCATTTCAGATCGATCTCCGGAGAATATCCATCCTTGCTGTATTTTTGATTAATCTCCATGAATCTACTGGCTGTTGATCTGCCGATTCCGAATGTATCTTTGGCGTATTCGTAGATTGTTTTGTACCCTTTCTGCTTGTAGAGCATGGTCTCATCCGTCTTTCTCAGGTAATAACCGACACTTACAAATCCTTCTGCAATATCATTCAGCTGGTTTTTGATGATATCTGTCATGTCATCGATATTGTCTATCACTGTCTTTACTTCAAAATCCATTTAGCTCGCCTTCCTTTCTACTGTCCTCAAACTCTTCTTGAATATTTTCATGAATTCTTCTACATCTTCCGATGGAGCTACGTTATATTTTCCACGAACCTGTATCACTTCATCACCTTTGACTTCTACGGTGTAATAGCTTTTATCCGGTTCTTCTTTTTTTCTAATGAACAGGATACAAGTTTCTCCGGCTACCATCTGGTCTATGTAGGTTGCCACGCAATGGTGCTGTGCATTTCCTTCTTCTCTTATTTCGTGTACATACTCAGGGATCCTAATCAGCAGGTCTTCTGTCTCCATTTCATACCGGTTCCAACCATATTCTTTTATGGTGCTTCTAAAGCTTTCATCCTTTTCATCATCTTTTTGCTTTTTCAGCTGTTCTTCTTTCTCTTTCTGCTCTTTTATCAATTGGTCATGCCGTTCTTTCAGATTTTTCGGATATAATACCCATTCATCTTTCATGTTGTAACCGAGGCCTGCTGCCATCTGCAGATAATCGTGATAGTCATAGCATTGATATTCTTTTAAGATGCCTTCTTTATCTGTCTGTATTGTTCTTATGTATTTGATCATCTTGTACGGGGTTGTATATTTCATGTATACAGCAAAATTTCTTTGAATTCTTGACATTTCCTGTATCTGTTTCCATGTCATTCTTACTCCGGCTTCCTGGCACCAATAGACCGTTCTATATTCATTCCATGATGGATCTTTATCTTTGATCTGGTTATAGTATTCTCCGTTTAATCGGAGCACCTTCTTGACTCTTTTCTCTTTCAAATTGATCGGCGCAAGTTCCCTGTATTCTATGCAGTCTTGTGCTAGTCTTAAGAATCCCACCTTGATTAATTTTTCTAATCCGACAAATCTCCTTGCAATATCGATAAAGTTCTGTTGATAGAACTCTATGCCTGTACAAGCGAATTCTTGCAGGCCCGAATACTCCAACTCGGTTCCTTTTAATATCCTTTTCAGATTTCTCGGATACAATTCTGATCTTTTTTCTTCTTTATATCCGCTCCAATAATTACCCTGATAACCGTTGCACCATCGGATTGTATTTGTCTGTTTATATCGATGGTATGAATAGACTGATTTTTTCTGCCAGTGTTTATCATATGTGATGCGGATCTGTTCCCATATGCTAACGTCCTTTCTCTTGCCTTTTTTTATGTCCTGCCACAGGCAGAAATGACGTAGTACATACCCATCTGGTGTTTTCTGTATAAGTGATGCGTATGCGCGTTCCTGAAATCTCGGGCATTTTTTATATGTTTTATATTGCACTTTCCGCTTACATCCCGGACAAATCCCTGTTTCTCCATATTTTGGTGGTTCTTTTAATTCATGGTATTTCCCACAGCTGGTGCATAATCCTATTTTTCTTCCGGATTCGTAATACATATATTGTGGTAGCGCATCTGTCTCTACCCATTTAGCAAAACTTTTCGGGATTTCCGGAACCAGCGACATCGCTGCGTCTATGATTTCTGTTTCTCCTCTATTCTTTTCGTACTGCTGCCACTCCAGTACTGCTGAAGGTATGTCCTGATGTTTGCTTTTCGTGAATTTCACTATCAGTTGCCTGTCCCGTTCTTTATACCAATACGTCCCATGTGCAGCGCGTTCTGCCCTCGTTTGATATTCCGAATCATATAAATGTTCTATTGACGCCGTTCTCCATTTTTGCTTATACGCATCCCATGTATTGTATTTTCCATCATGTAAGAATATCCGGAATATCGGTTCATCGTCGCCAGACTGTATCCTTCCCCACTCAAACACTGCTATTTCCAAGACATTCCCCGTCTTCCTCGCCCGAAAATATTTCTGATACTTTGGTCCTACGATATCTGGCATTCTCCATCTTTCATATTTTGTGGTTTCTCCTGCTGCCTGGCGCATTTCTTCCGTTACCTTCATAAGTGGAAGTGCCAACAGGTCTTTCTTTCGCATCACTTTACGCCTCCTTGAAGTAATCTTTCGCCCAGTTGAATACCACCATGTCTGCTGCATAATGTTTTCCTGTATCTTTCTGGATCTTCTTGCAGTTGTCTTCGATCTTCTTCATGCATTCCTGCACGGATTTTGTGCGATGTCGCACACGCACCGCGAAATCTTCGTTCGTACATTCTGCTTTCAGGAAGTCAATGATCGGCTTGACCGGGATCTGGTTGTTTTTGTACTCTGCTGCTTCTATATCCAGTTTTCCCATAGCTGCAGTCATTGGATCTGTAAACTCTTCTCCGGTTTCTATGTACATATCAGCAAAAAACTCCGGAATCCCATTTTCCTTTGCCAATAATCTGATGCGATCGTTATCGCCTTCTTCTCTCAATCCCTTTGCACACGCATTTAATTCTTCCGTGTCCATCTGGCCAAATACTTTATACATCTATGTATCCTCCATTATTTTTCTAATTTCGTCGCTGTATGCATGTCGTCCCTTTTCCATTCGGATCAGATGCCCCTGCATCTTCTTCCAGAGCTTCTGCCAGCCTTCTGCGTTGGCGATCGGTGTTCCGTTGGCTTTCCTGAAGTCATTCCCGGCCCATCCGCTGATGTGATAGTCGATCATGTTCGCCACAAATGTGTCCTCGCAGTGGATATTGACCTCACAGGACTGGTTCAGGCGGCTCAATGCTTCAGTAATTGCCTTTACTTCCGTCTTATGACGTGTGCCTTTTATCTGGCCGGTATCCTGGATTTTCCCGACATCCCCGGACTTCTTTACACAAGTGCACACAAATCCGTATTTTCCCATGGTTTTACTGTTGGAACTGGATTTTACAGCTGTGTAAATATCTACTCTAAACATATGGTTTCATTGCCTCTTTCGTATGCTGCAGATTCTTATTGATTTCCTGCATCTCCAGTGTTGCCCTCTGTACAGAGCTGATCAGCAGTTCCGGAATAGTGGCCGGAAGTAGTTCTTCGTTATAGACCTCTTCCATAAGCTGGTTGTACTGATCGTATTCTTTCTTTAACTTGCTGCAGGCTCTCCGGAGCACTATCTGTTCTACTCCGTTTTTTGTGTTTAGTATCTTGTCGATCTGACCCTGTCTCTTGGCTATCTCGTCATCAATCGCGCACCAGAGAAGCGCGGCACGATCCGGCTCGATCTTATGTACTCCCGGGTAGTTTTCTCTCAATACTCCATTGAGTTTTCGAGATACTAGCACCAGCTCTTCCAGTTTGTTTTCGCTTGCTCTATCTAAAATCAGCATTTTAAATCCTCCTGTTCAATCGAATCATCGTGCACCTCCGATACTTATATCCGGTTTTCGGATTTATTCCTTCCCAGATACGCGCTATGTAGTAACCTTTCTTCGGCTTCACCTCTTTTTTCCATCTCCGGAGCTTGTCCTCATGTGGATCCGGCAGAGGCATATTCTTGGATGTGTTATAGCTAGATTCTTTTATTCTTGGTTTTCCTTCTGTTCCATCTTTTTTCTGTTCGGTTGTGTTCTTGTCCTTGGTCATATAGCAGGCGAGTTTCATGAAATCCTCGTCATAAAATTTGCTTCTCTTGATTTCTGTAATCCATGTGCCTCCATGGTCCCAGGCTTTCTGGACGATGCTGGCCGAATCTCCGATTTCGTTTACTATCAGATGTATATGCCATGCTCCTTTTGTTCCCTGTTCTATATTGCGGATCCAAAATAATTCGTATCCTCTTTTTCTGTACGCCCTTCGGACTTTTGCTATCGACCGTCTAAAATCTTTCAAGGCTGCCTGCATATCGGGAGGTCGTTCTTCTATGCTGTAGGTCCATGTTAGTAACAGATCTGTTTCCTTAAAATACTGCAGCAATCTTTGTCTGCATCTTTTCTCTTTGTTCCATTTGTTCACTCGGAGCATGTCTTCTTTTGTGGCTTTTCTTCTTTTCATCCTCTTTAAGCCTGGCGCTCCATACCTTCCATCGTGATACTCCTCTATGTCCAGAATATCTCCACCTCGAAAGCTATATGTCTTTCTTTTTATCATGTTATAATCCTGAATTTAATATCTTTATCGAGTTTTAAAACGGACGAAAATGCCCGTGTTTCTTGACTTTTTCGCCCGCCGATGGTACTATAATATCGACTTTAATATTCGACAGGCGAAGAAGTCTTGAGGTACATCATCCGCATAATGATGTGCCTTATTTTTTATTCACTTGTATCACTATCCCCATCTCCATTCCGGGCATCCACAGGATCTGTAGTCTTCTGATTCCTGATATTCTTCCATGACCGTTATGGATGGGTCTTTCCCGCATATGCACTCTCCGTCACCCAGATCTCTCATGTAGGCGCAGTTCCTGCACTCCTGCTTAGCAGATGGTGTCTGCCACATTCTCTGTCCCATTGGTATCACCTCCTGTATATGCTAAGTCAAAAAGTCTCTTGAGTTGTGCTGGTGTGTATACTGGTTGTCCATCTGCACTTACCCAGCCGGACATTACGATCAGTCCTTTTTCAATGTCATTTTTGCAGTTATATTCGTTCAGAGTTTCTTTGGCCAGCTGCAGTCGCTTGGCAAATTCTTTCTCTGTCAGTATCTTGGGTATCTCATGCATTTTTTCTTACCTCCTTCACCTTACAAGCAACCAGATAAATAACATTGCATCAAATGCAAGTCCGATTGCGGCGCCGATCAGGATCTCAAACACCGTTTCTCTGATGATTCTCTGCCATTTTGTTCTTGGTCCTCTTCTTTTCATGCTTGTCCTCCTTTCTACCGCTTACGCGGTTTTCTCAATGGTATAGGTGATTTCCACCTTTTCCTGTTCTTCCAGAAGAGATATCAACACCTCAATGATTTTTTCCATGTCCGGTTTCATATTCGCCACCCGCTTTCTATCTCCTTGGTTTATGTTTATGTGTTACAGTTTGTACTTGTTGCATTCTCTATGCCGGTTCTTTTTCCTGTTTATCCATGTCCGCTCTGATTTTCAGGATCTCCATGTTGCTCTTCGCAATCATGAATGCCTGCGGATCATGTACCGCCAGATGTTTGGCTGTTTCTACCATTTCAGCGATTTCTTTCTTTTCTTTTTCACTCATTGCTTTTCTCACCTCTTTCTGTATTGACTTTTATGCTGTTCACTTCTATTCTTTATTTACAGGCTCTTATCAGAGCAGCTTTAAAAGAAAGGAGTTGATTTTATGTATACAAAGTATCCTACTGGTGCTGTTTCTTGTTCCGCTTGTATCCGCGCCATGGATTTGATTCGTATCGCTGATCGCATGTTAAAGGAGAACATGCAATATGCTCAAGTTAGAGTGATTTTTGATGAAAATCACGATGATTATGACGGACTTGTCAGAATATCTGCTATTCCAACAGCGGATTCCGATGATGTGACTATTTATCCTGAAATCAAAGGAATGCTCACTCTCGATATTGACGACGATGATCTCTAGCAATCAACTTTGTTTTTATCTTTTTAGAGGAGATCAGTTGTAAAGAATTTTTCTTTCTTATGTAAACGTTCTCCTCTACTTCTCTGAGCGTGATTTTTTCTCCAGTATTCGTGTTATCGAATATTTCTTTCAATTCATTCATCCGTTTTTCGCTCCTTCCCGACCTGCCATCATCAGACACCAGGCGGTCATCCCCGGTGTGACGGTCATTGCTGACCGTTTCGGCTTTTGCATTCGAAAACAAATAATTTTCTAATGGGAGGTCTTACCTCCTCTTACTTCGTTCAAGATCTGATGTATCAATGCTGTCTGATACATGATTTCTTTTCCAATCACAGTATCCGGATCAACGCATACTCTAAAGTGGCGTTTCTTTTCTTCTTTTTGAGCTTCATTTCTCTGGATTTCTGCAAATCTGGATATCGCTTCATTGAGATCTTGTCGTTTTTGCTCCGTTCGGTGTGTCGGTATGATCTGCGGCATTGAATCCGCTGTTTCGTATCGTTCCGCCGTTCCTACCTGGACATCCTGATCTGATACGCTCCCAGTCTCTTTTACTTTGTATTTGTTCTCTCTGAGTTTTGTAGTTCTTTTCCGGCTGTTTTCGATTCTCATTGGTTCCCCGCAGTTCGGGCAGTAATTTGCATTCTCCGGAAGTTCAGAGAAGCATTTATAACACAGTCTTTTCATTTGATACCTCCTGAGCATCTACAAAGAAAAGAGTAAAAGTTTTAACAGAATCATTAACACTTCGCCGATTACTGGTGTCAGCATTACAATGATTATGATTACTCTTGTTTCACGTCTGTACTCTTTTAATGTTCTGATCGACTGCTTTTCGTCATTTTCTTTCTCTTTCATAATTGCTTTCATGGCTGTATTTTCACGTTTGCATACTGCTATCTCGCCCTTTAAATCAAGCCATTCCTTTTCTGAGATTTCCATCTTGTTTTTACCTCCTGTTTATTTGTTCAAGAACTTGTTCAACGAATCTCCTCGTCTCTTTGCACATTTCTTTTACATAGCTGTCTACCGTTTCAAAGTAATAAGAAGCTAATATTTTTGTTGTTACGATTGAAACTACGATTGAAGTCACGGTGCAGGTTATTGCCATCGCTATTACCATATTTTTTTGCTCCTCCTATGCACTTTCTTTCACCATCCCCGCTTCCTGCCGACGCATCAATAATGTATTGGCGTCTCTGGAAAGCAGAAGGATATCCGGCAAATCAATCTGTTTTAAGATATCTACCATGTTATTGATTTCTTTTTCTTTTCTCTCTTCCATGTTTAACATTTTGGTTCACCTCTTTCTGTGCTAACTTTTATGTTGTTCCTTTTTTCTTCTTCATTGCTTTTTCTTTTTCAATCCCCTATACTGTATTTACAGATTATTTTTCATTCTTTGTGAACTGGAGGTGATACAAATGAAAAAGCAGTTTCAAAATTATTTTCGTGATTGGAGCAATCTCCTCTCTTTTGCACTTGCGCTTATTCCTGCATGGCTTATGTATAAATATCCTCCTCGTGCAAAGGTGCCTTTCTATGCTATTGTTTTAATCATTTTGATTGCACTACTATTGGCTTGGCTTAATATTAAGCAATGGCTTGATACTGAGGATCGTCAATCTTCTGTCACTCTTATAAGATGTGTTAAAAATCACATTTTGTGCTGGCCTAATAACCTAATAGGTCATGATTCCGTGGTTTCCTTTTACGAAATCATCGATGGATTTGAGGAACCGATTGCATGCGGATATGTCCAAACTATAACCAAAGAAGGAATCGCTCAAATCGTTCTTTTCGAATCCTACAAAGATGCAATTGATATTATTTCTACTCACAAGAACATTATTGTTAAACCAACCATAACCCGTGACAAATTGTCAGAAATATTAAATATGATTTAGGAGGTATATTATGGATTTTAAAATCGCTAAGGTGCTCGATAGTTATAAAGTTGTTATGAATGCTGGATCCAACCAGAAAATTTCCAAGGGGCAAAAATATCTCATCTACAAAGTAAGTAATGAAGAAATCATTGACCCAGACACAAACAAAAGTTTGGGATTTTTGGAAATCGTCAAAGGAACTGGTGTTGTTACCCATGTCCAGGATAATATGGCTACACTGGAATCTTGTGAACGTGAAAATTCTTCTAAGATAATTCGCCGTTCCGGTATCTGGGGCGGAACGGCGGAAGAAGTTGAAGCTTCCACCAAGCCGTTCGACGATCCTCGGGTTGGAGATCTTCTCAAGCGTGTTAATTGATGTACATCATAATCGTTTTTACAACTATATAAATTATTGAAATAATCAACCCTGCAGTAAAACTAACAAAGTTCTGGTGGCCTCTTCCTTTGTCACAGTACTCTGTTAGTTTTTTTATTAATTCTTTCATCTTTTCTCACCTCACTTTTTTGTTGTTTGTAAGGCAAGTATATGCCATGCAATAGCATTTGTCAACACTTTATGTTGTTTTCATAGCTTTTTGTTGTTTCAAAGACTTTTCTATTGACTATTCGCTTCTTGCCATTTATAATCAAATCATGAAAGTGAGGTGAATCAAATGAACGAACGTATCAAGAAGTTAAGAAAGGTCTTGGATTTAACTCAGCAAAAGTTTGCGGATAAATTAGGTGTAAAAAGAAACACCGTCGGACAATGGGAATGTGGGATAAATCGTCTTACGGATCAAGTGATCTTTTCTATATGTCGAGAATTTGATGTAAACGAAACTTGGCTCAGAACTGGCGAGGGTGACATTTTTGTCCAACGCTCTCCTGAAGAAGAAGTCGGTTATTATGTTGAGGATCTGTTGGAATATGATGGAAACGGGAATGCATTCTACGATGCAATCATCGAAATGATGAAGACCTATCATTCTCTTGACGATAAATCTAAGACTGTGATACGTGAGTATTTCAAGAACATAGCAGATGGTATAAAGAATAAAGAGGAAAAGACTTAGAGCCTTCCCCTCTTTTCCAGGTACCTATATAGGATAGCGTAGAGTTGCTGGATAATCTTGTGATCAGAATTGTCCAGTTTTGATAATAAGATTTTTAATTCTTCCATATGTATCGCACCTCCGCTCTGTGAACATTTGTTCGAATTGTTCTGAATTAATCATACAACTATTGTATTTCAAAATCAATATTTATTCGAACGTTCGTTCGTGTTTTGAGAATCTTAATTATCCTTTCATATATTAAAACTATTAAAATACTTAACTTTGCGCAAACCGGTGCGCTTTTGAAATTTGTCCGAGTTCTCTGACACTTATTTGTACTCTGATTCATACAGGTCGGCAATTCGGACTTTTAGTCCTTTTGCCAGCTGCTCCATAGTATCTAACCGCGGTATTCGCCCTCTGGACACTATGTCCGACACGGTTGACTTTGGGACTCCTGTAAGAATAGATACTTGGCGGATGGTTAAGTTTTTCTTGTTCATTAGTTCGTCGAGTAATATTTTCATACTTATAGTATGAATCTTTTCGTCTTATATTATATTGGTGTAATTTTAGGTAAAAAAATTATCAAAAAACTAAAGAAAGTGGGGCTTTTATTATGGCTTTTGGAATGAAAGATGTTTTAAACGGTGCAAAATCAGTAGCAGGTAGTAACCTTGTACAAGGTGTATTGAATAATTATAGTGAAATGACTACTGAAGATATGCAGAAAGAATATGGTATGTATTTGATGGATGGAGAAGAAATCACAGTCGGATTCAAACTTGTGCGTGATGCACTTATCTTCACCAACAAAAGAATTATCTTTACTGACAAACAGGGTGCAACAGGAATAAAAATGCGTGTAGAATCTATCAATCTTTTCTCCGTTGTAGATGTTACCATGGAGACTGCAGGTTTTGGATTCGACGACAGTGAACTTACTTTTACATACATCAAGACAGCCGACCTCAAAGCACACGCGGTTCAATACGTATCTCACAAGTTAGAATTCCCGAAAAAATATAATGTACAGCCATTATATAAATTACTTCAGGAGCTCGCTTATAATAACTGTTTAAGAATCAATGGCTTAGATTAATATAAAAATCCCCGGTGTTATCAGCACCGGGGAATGAGAAAACTATACGGTGCCGAAGCACGTACAATACCCTCACAACCAAGGATATTGTACCACAAATTTCCAGCACCGTATAGGTGTTATTTTTGTACCCATTTTTGCGTAACATTAAAGATGGAAAGGTGATATGATATGACGACTAAAGTTGAACGCTGCGCCATCTATATCCGTGTGTCTACTACCGAACAAATGATGCACGGTAAATCATTGGAAGCACAAAAAGAATATCTTACCAATTATGCCCGAGAACACAATATGGCCGTCGTTGGCATATATGCTGATGAAGGGAAAACAGCCCGTAAAGAGCTAAAAAAGCGTAAGGCTATACATTCTCTACTGCAAGACGTAGAAGCCGGGAAAATCGATGTTATTATCTTCTGGCGTATCGATAGATGGTTCCGTAATCTCTCCGATTTCTATAAAGTGCAGGATATTCTTGACAACCACAACGTCCGCTGGATCAGTACCAGTGAACCAGGCATCAACATGGAAACCAGAGACGGAAGACTGCAGCTTAATGTAGTTCTATCCATTGGTCAGAACGAAGTCGATACGACCAGTGAACGTATCAAATTTGTGAATGAAGCATCCATCAGAAATGGTAAGCTGATTTTCGGTGATGCGAACATGGGTTATGGATACAAATCATGGATAGTCGATGGTCAGAAGCGAATGGTGAAAGATCCCGATCGTGAGCATGTCGTGAATGCCTTTTATGAATATTTCTTTAAACATCAGAATAAATGTGCCACGCTCAGATACATACAAGAAACCTATGATTCTGATTTCAGTTTCGGAATCATGAGGACGCTTCTTTCCAGCGAATTCTACAAGGGCACCTATCGAGGATTCCCTTACTGCCCTGCATATCTTACTGAAGATGAGTGGAACAAATTGCAGAAGATACAAAAACGAAATGTTAAAGCTACACCTTCCGGCCGCATCTATCTGTTTGCAGGAATGATTCGATGTCCCGTGTGTGGTCAATTGCTGTGCGGTACCGGGTGTTCGTCCATCATCAACAGGAAAACTGGTGCCAAAAGAACTTACTGCTATTACCGATGCAACAGAGCTATGATTGATCACATATGTTCTTACAGACACAGATTGAGCCAGAACCTTGTCGAAAATTATTTGCTTGATAACTTAGAGAATGAATACAAAAATTATAAAGTAAAGTGCGAGAAAATTGAAAAAGAGAAAGAGAAGCAAAAGAAAAAGCAATCTCCCGAAAAATTAAGAAAGGAATTGGACCGTCTTAATTTTCTATTCCAGAAGGGACGAATTGAATGGGATTATTACAATGAAGAATATGGACGCGTCGAAAGTGAGTTGAATGATCTGCAGAGCGCTCTTCCGGAACCAGTGACGAATTACAGTTACCTTGAAGAACTATTGGATACAGATTTCCGGACCATGTATGATCAATTATCACAAGAAAATCGCAGAGCTTTCTGGCGTTCCATCATTCAGGAAATCCATATAAATGAAGACCATGCCATAACCTCCGTCGATTTTCTGTGATGCGTCTTGTACTAACTATACTGTTCCATTCGGAGCCGACAAAACTATGACGGCCGTCCTCTCCGGAACTGCCGACATCGGCTTTATGGGTTCGGAAGCTTCTATCTACACATATAACGAGGGGGCGAATGATTATGTTGTAAACTTTGCCCAGCTCACCCAGCGCGCCGGGAACTTCCTGGTTGCCAGGGAAGATATTAAGGATTTCAAATGGGAAGATCTGAAAGGCAAGAAGGTCATCGGCGGTAGAAAAGGCGGCATGCCTGAAATGGTATTTGAGTATATCTTAAACCAGAACCATATCGATCCGGCTACAGATCTCACCATCGACCAGAATATTGATTTCGGTTCTACTGCGGCTGCCTTCGCAGAAGACAAATCCGATTACGACTTCACCGTAGAATTCGAACCTGGTGCAACCAATCTTGAAAAACAGGGTAAGGGATATGTTGTCGCCTCTCTTGGAACGGACAGCGGCTATGTTCCGTACACTGCTTTCTCTGCAAAGAAGAGTTACATCAACAAACATCCGGAAGTCGTCCAGGGATTCACCAATGCACTGCAAAAAGGTATGGACTACGTGGCATCCCACACACCGGAAGACATTGCCCAGGCAATCGCTCCTCAGTTCAAAGAGACCACACTGGATACGATCACAACCATCATTTCCCGCTATTATGAGCAGGATACATGGAAAAAAGATCTGATCTTCCGGCAGGAAAGCTTTGATCTTCTTCAGGATATCTTAGAAGAAGCAGGCGAGCTTAAGGAACGCGCACCTTACAAGGATCTCGTAACTACTACTTATGCAGAAAAGGCAGCAAAAGCAAGCAACGATACCCAGAAAACCAATTAATTCTATACTCCGATATCTACAAAACCGGCAACTTCTCTTGCTTACTATAGTATAAAAAATAATGCTGCAAACTTTTCTTCGTTCTGCAGCATTATTTTTAAATTATCATATATTCGTAAGAACCTGCTATCAGCAGTTTTCTTCCTATATTCGCCTATGCCAGCTCCGCATCCAGGTGCTCTTTCACATAACCGCTGACTTTATCTCTCGGAATCTCCATCACCACTGCCAGTTCTCCATACAGGAACTTCTCGGCGCTGGACATATATCTCTCATCAACGTTGATCGTCTTTTTTCCCGCCAGTAATCTCTTCGCATTTCTTCCATATGAAGTCTTGATCAATGAGATCCACTCCCGGCACTGATTGTGTAACAATGCGTTCTTATACATTCCTTCCCGCTGTTTTTCATTTGTCACACCAATGATATCGATCTTTGGCATCTCTTTGATCAGATTCTCCGCCTCTTCTTTTGTGATCAGTTTTCTGATCTGATCCCGCTTATTATCGACTGGTGTGTATACCGTTCCACCTGCATCATATACCGGTTTTAACGTATAATACTCTTTGTCCGAACTGCCCATGTCAATCTTGCCAATATTTACTACTTCGCAGACGCCCTCCTTATAATGCGCCACATAATCTCCTATTTTGAACATTTCTGCCTCCTGTTCTAACACTTCTCTCATGGTAACCTGCAGATGTATGACAACGCTAAAAGAGCGCACAATCCGAAGTTATATCGAACTGCACGCCATCTTTTCTGGTATCGTATTATGAAATTTGTAAACGCGCTGACATAAACTCTTGATATACCTATTATATCACAACCATTTCACGGATGTAAGATTTTTTTAAGAATTTCTCTCAAAATCAACCCTGCACCGCACAAAGCCACCAATATTTTCCTTTCTATCAGTATCAGCCAACGTGGAATTTTTTATGCATTTCTTCTTTAAATTCTTTTCGTTTGAATAAAATTAATCCGATCAACAGCAGAAAACTGCACCCGATACAGATAACCGATGGAGTCCTGTAATGGATTACTCCTGTCACTAAAAGAATCAATGGAAGAATCATCGAATAGACAGCGGCCATCACATAATAGATCATATATTCTCTCGGTGACAGGGAACGTATTCTTGATATGATCAACATTACAACCTGGATCAGCAGGCAGATATCCGGAATTCCGATATTCACAGACCAGCCTCTCCATCCGGTTCCGAGATCCCACAATACACAGATCCCTGACATGATCAGAAGCTGCCATGCCGCATTCTTCAGCAGATTGAACCGTTTCACATAACCGACTGCCATTGTAAGCCACATCGTCGCACACCCGGCTGCCACGAACACCGACCAGTGCACGCCGGGCGATATAATGATATCCGTCATCATACTGATCACAATCGCTGCAATACAGCAAAATGTAAAGATCTGTAATACTTTCTTTCCTTCATAATTTGGTCTTGCATCCTCCGGAAAATCCGGTTCTGCCACTTTGACCGAAGCCCCCAGTTCTTTCAATATCCGGTAGAAATTCCGCTGGATATTCGTGCTGTCGTATCTCGATGTAAAGCCAAGTGATAACGTATCTTGAAAAGAACAAATACATAATTCTGTCCGGTTCGTACTTGTATACACGCCAAACTTTTCAATATATTGCGCATAATCTTCCGGCATCTTTACCACACTCATGTTCGAAAGCACGGCGGTTACTTCCTGCTCCGCCATCTTGGCACCCGCACGGATACAGCGGTTTTTCAGTTCCAGCGGTGCCCATTTTAAGATCTTATGCTTTTCTATTGCAATCAGTTCATTCATCCGTCCTGCCATATGCTCTTTGGACAGATTCTCCTTAAAATATAACTTTACTGCCTCCAGTACATCTTCAAAAGAATCTTTTCCCCCTCCGAACTGATACCCCGGCTCTATATAACCGAAGAAATTCAGCATCGAATCCGATGGAAAAATCTTTCTTAAATTCACCGGAACCATCAGGATAACCGGCTTCTTCTCCTGCATCCGGCTCATTTCTTCATGGATTGCACAGATAAATGCAGCCGTCAGGAGCACCGACATGGAGACTTTCTTTTCTCTGGCAATCCCCAGCAGTTCTTTTACCGACATGGAAGCTTCATTGATCTGCAGCTCTTCATATCCTTTTCCACCCTTTTTGATCTGAACCGCCCTGATCTTTTTCTTTTTCTTTCTTGGAAAATCCGGATCATAATATCGGCTGAAACTGTCATCTTCCTGATCTTTTACCGTCAGATACTGGTTTGACAGCTCCACCGGTTCCAGATCTTCTTCGTGGATCAGATACAGATAATTCTTCACCAGTTCTCTTAGGAATTCTGTTGCACCGGTTCCATCTGTCAGCGCATGAAATACTTCAAAATTGATCCGTTTTTTATAATATGTCACTTCAAATAAAAGTGTCTTTTTATCCCGTACATACAGGCTGCTGCAAGGTTCTTTATATTCTTCCCTTACCACCGGTCTTAATTCACTTTTCTCCAGATAATGCCAGAAAAGCCCCTTTCTCATAACCGACAAAAATACGGGATACTTTTGTATCGTCTGATTCAGAGCTTCCTGTAATATCTCTTCTTTTACTTCTTCTTTCAGCTCACAATAGAACCGGAACACTCTGGTATCTTTCGGACTGCTGGCTGCGGAAAATAACTTTGCCGCATTATCCAGACTTCTCCAGTAAGCACGTTTTTGCTCAAACACCGGCTTTCTCCTCCCCCCTTACTTTCCCGCTTTATTCTTCGTTTGCAGGACTAACCTTCCGGCTGTTTTCATCAGATGTATAGCCGCTCAGGAAACGGTTAATAATAGCAAAGCTCTCCTGTACATGGTAATATTTTACTCCCAGTGCAAAGAATCCGTGAAGTGCATCCTGTATTCTGTGCACCTCCACCTTATTGCCCGCTTCTTTTAACCTTCTTCCATACTCTTCCCCCTCATCTCTGAGAGGATCACATTCCGCCGTTAAGATCAGTGTATCCGGCTGGTTGCTGTAATCGGTCTCCATGAGAGGTGCAAGATATTTACTTTTCTTATCTTCTTCTGCCGATGCATAGAAATTAATATAATCCCGCATCTTTCCCGCAGTCAGAAGATATTCCGTCCCGTAACGTCTTACCGACAAATATGGGGACTCTTCACTGTAATCATTATTTACCGCAGGATAGATCAGTATCTGTCTCTTCGGCAGGAATTCTCCCTGATCTCTTGCCATCAGTGAAACAGCTGCTACCAGATTCCCACCGGCACTGTCTCCGATCAGTGTAATCTTATCCGGATCTGTATTCAAGATAAACCGGTTCGTGTACATAGCCTTTGCCGCCATATAACAATCGTAAAAACCAATGGGAAATGGATACTCCGGCGCCAGCCGGTACTCTACCGATACAACGATATGATCTGTTGCCGAAGCAAGACGGGCACAGATTCTTTCATAATTATCAATACTTTCCGTTACCCATCCTCCCCCGTGAAAGAACAGAAATACCGGCAGATCATCCTCCATCTTTTCCCCTGGAAGGAATATCCTTACAGGGATCTGATGATTGCCGTTATAAATCTTATAGTCAATCGTCTTATGAAATATCTTCATCGGATCAATTGCCTTTAAATTCGCCAGGTGTCTTGAAGCCTCCACTTCAATGCCGTCGAAGGACAGCGCTTTTAATACCCGCCTCATTGATTTGTTGATCGCCATTATCTGATATATCCTTCCTCATATGCCTTTGCTTTATTAAATGCATATAACTCTGCAAAAGTTGCCTGCTTGTATGGAGAAGCGTAGAAAATCCCCACCATTCCACATGTGATAACCGTAAGAATATCCCATCCAAGGAATGACAGATCCAGAATAAACGTCTCCATCTTCTGTCCGTCCATCATACGCTTACTGATCTGGAACGCTTCTTTTCTGTCCATTCCCGGATTCTCTGCAAGAATGTAAGGAATCATCAGGTATTCATAATGCTTCACGATTCCTGGAATCACCAGCAGTAATGTCCATAAGGATGTAAAAAGTTCTCTTAAGAACATGGTCAGTACAATATTCACATAATGTCCAGAACGGAATGCATCAAACATCGTTCCAACCGTTGGATTCTCTGTCTTATTCAATACGAAGAAACGTTTTCCACCTACTTCCAGAAGATTTCCCACGAATATCTTCAGTGCCCATATTACAATCGTTAATATAATCGCAGCCATTGCAATTGCCAGCCCTGCAAATGGGAATCCCCATCCGTAATGATATGAGAATGAAAACCCGTCATTCCCATACAGGCTGTTCTGTGAAGCACCACTTCCGGTTCTTCCTCCGCTTATGCTGCTAAGTCCCGTGATGATTCCCATGATCACTGCTACAGCCACACATGCCCAGTAATTCTTCTTAAATGCAATCTTACCATTTGTTTTCAGTCTTTCTCTTGTCCAGTTCATATACTTTTTCTCCTTGTTTATCCCTGTTACTTTGCATTTTGAATCTTTTCATTTAAATCATTCAGATATACCCATCGGTCCATCTTCTCATCCAGTGCATTCTCAGTCTCTTCTTTTTTCTCCATAAGTTCCCGCAATTTCACCGAATTAGTCGCATTGGCTGCAATCTGTGCATCCAGTGTCTCAATCTTTTCTTCCAGTTTTGCAATGTCATCATCGATCGACTCGAACTCCCGCTGCTCTTTGAATGTGAATTTCAGCTTTGGTTCCCGCTGTTTCCAGGTGTCTTTCGAAGAGCTCTCTGCCTTCTTCGGCTGTTCCTCTGTCCCGGCAGCATGTCCTTTCAATGACATCTCTGTATCCAGACCTTCCAGTTCTTTGCGGATCAGATAATCCGAATAACCACCCTCGAACTGTCGTACTTTTCCGTCTCCTTCAAATGAGAAGATACGGTTCACAATACGATCCAGGAAATAACGGTCATGTGATACCGTGATGATAATTCCGTCAAAGTGATCCAGATAATCTTCCAGGATCGTCAGCGTCTGGATATCCAGATCGTTGGTCGGCTCATCCAGGATCAGTACATTCGGTGCACTCATCAAAACACGCATCAGGTACAGTCTTCTCTTTTCTCCCCCGGAAAGCTTCTCAATCTTTGACCACTGCATGGCTCCGTCAAATAAGAAGCGCTCCAGCATCTGGGATGCCGTGATCTTTCCGTCTGATGTCGTAACATATTCTCCCACTTCTTTGACATAATCAATCACTTTCATGGATGCATCCATATATTCATTCTCCTGAGAGAAATATCCGATCCGGATCGTCTGCCCAATCTCGATCGTGCCATTATCCGGTTTTACAATCCCATTAATAATCTTAAGAAGTGTCGTCTTTCCACAGCCATTCGGTCCGATGATTCCGATTCTGTCATTTTTTAGGAAAATGTAACTGTAGTCATCGATCAGCTTTCTTGCTCCATAAGATTTACTGATGTTCTGAAGCTCGATCGTCTTATTTCCCATACGGGACGCTACGGAATCCAGTACCACTTTCTTTTCTTCCTGAATGTTCTTGATCTCCTGCATTGCCTTGATGCGGTCAATGTGTGCTTTCTGCTTCGTACTTCTGGCTCTTGCACCTCTTCCCAGCCATTCGAGTTCTGTACGCAGAAGACTCTTTCTCTTTCTTTCTGTCGCCAGTGCCATATCCTGACGTTCTGCTTTTAACTTGACAAACTCCGAATAATTTCCAGGGTAGCTGTATAATTTCCCCTGATCTACTTCCACGATCCTGGTTGCCACACGATCCAGAAAATAACGGTCATGGGTAACCATCAGGATTGCCCCGCGAAATCCGATCAGATATTCCTCCAGCCACTCAGACATCGCATTATCCAGGTGGTTGGTCGGTTCATCCAGTACCAGGATATCTGCCGGTGTAAGCAATGCATTGACCAGTGCAATTCTCTTCTTCTGACCGCCGGACATATGCTCTACTTTCTCGTCATAGTCATAGAAGCCAAGCTTGTTCAGCATGGATCTGGCATCTGCTTCAATTGTCCACTGATTCAGCTCATTCACATTGTCTGCGATTGCCGCACGCAACACCGTTGTTCCCTCTTCAAATTCCGGTGTCTGCGGCAGATAACAGATCTTGACCTGATTTCCTATACTGATCTTACCTTCATCGTATGGTTCTATCCCGGCTGCCACTTTTAAAAGCGTAGATTTTCCCATTCCGTTAATTCCGATCACACCGATCTTTTCATTCTCATTGATGCTGAATGCAACATCATTCAGAAGGACACGGTCAGTATAAGCCTTCGTAATATGCTCCATCGTAAGTAAATTCATACTTTAGTTCTCCTTCATAAGCCTTTCGGATCTTCCCATCGGCAGTCCCTGTAAAATGCCTGACAGGCCAGAAAAGAGACCGGAAACTCCGATCTCTTTTCGTTCTCCTCTTTCTATTATATTTTACAGAAAGACATATTTCAATATGAATAATACCGTAAGTACATACATTAATGCGCTGATCTTCTTTTCTTTTGCTTTTCCAGTCATCAGATTCAGGATCACATAAGAGATAACTCCCATAGAGATACCTTCTGAAATACTGTAGAAGAATGGCATAGCCAGAATACAGATGTAGCATGGCAATGCCTCTGAAAAATCATCAAAATCAATGTGTGTCACATTTGTCAGCATGTAGAATCCAACCACGATCAGGGCCGGTGCTGTTGCAAATGAAGGAATTGCAAGGAAGATTGGTGACAGGAACAGTGACAGGCCGAATAAAATAGCTGTCGTTGCAGAAGTCAGTCCCGTTCTTCCTCCTTCGGATACACCGGATGCACTCTCTACAAATGTCGTAGTCGTTGTTGTTCCAAGCACTGCTCCAACGGTTGTTGCAACCGCATCTGCCATCAGCGCACCTTTGATATTCGGAAGACGTCCCTCCTCATCTAACATACCTGCCTTTGTAGACACACCGATCAGTGTTCCGATCGTATCAAACATATCTACAAATAAGAATGCAAAGATGACAACGATAAAGTTCAAAGAGAATATTCCGCTGAAGTCAAGCTTTCCAAATACCGGCATGATGCTTGGAATTGTGAATCCCTTGCTGAAATCCGGAAGCAGGCTGTAGAATCCAATTTCTGGATTCGCTACATAGATACCCGCCATCTGACAGATGATTCCAAGAATCCATGTAATCAGGATTCCCCATAAGATATTTCCCTTTACATTCTTTATTACCAGAATTCCTGTAATTCCCACACCGATCAGTGCAAGAATGACCGTGATTCCTACGTTACTCATAGAAGCTTCCACACCTTTGGCACTGTTATATCCATCAATGGAGAATAACTGCAGAAGTGTAGAACCTCCTACTACGATATTCGCATTCTGAAGTCCGATAAATGCAATGAATAATCCGATACCGACACTTACTGCCGACTTCAGATTCTTCGGAATTGCATTGAAGATTGCCTCACGGATATTCGTAAGTGAAAGTACGATGAAAACGATACCTTCTACAAATACTGCCGTTAATGCAACTTCCCACTTATAACCCATTCCAAGAACAACAGTATAGGCAAAGTATGCATTCAGTCCCATTCCAGGTGCCAGTGCGAACGGGTAATTGGCGAAGAACGCCATCAAAAATGTACCGATCATTGCAGCCAGCGCTGTCGATGTAAAGATTGCACCGGAATCCATCCCTGTTGCAGACAGGATACTCGGATTGACTGCAAGTATGTACGCCATAGTCATGAACGTAGTGATACCTGCCATAACCTCTGTTTTGGCATCGGTTCCGTTCTCACGGAGCTTAAATAATTTTTCCAACATGTTTCTCTTTTCCTCCTTATACTCTCAAAAAATAAGATAACGACAACAAAATTACTGTATCTCTCTTATTTTTTTTCTTAAAGCAAGTACCTGATTTGGTGCTACGGATAACTCATCGATTCCCATCTGCAGGAATTGTTCTGTCATGTCCAGATCTGCTGCCAGATCACCACATATGCTGATTGTTTTTCCCTCTAGATGTACATTATTCGCAATAATACGTATCATTTTAAGCAATGCCGGATGATGCGGATTATAAAAATGATCCAGTTTAGAATTTGTTCTGTCCATTCCCAGTGTAAGCTGCGTCAGATCATTCGTTCCTATACTGAAAAAATCAGCCTCCCGTGCCAGTTCACCGCTTATCATAACCGCTGCCGGTGTTTCAATCATAACTCCGATCTGTATTTCTTCATTAAACGGAATCTTCTCATCTTTTAACTCTTTTTTTATCTTTTCCAGAAGCAGTTTTGCCTGCTGTACTTCTTTTACATCTGTAACCATCGGGAACATAATAGACATCTTTCCATAAGCAGATGCACGTAAAATTGCACGTAACTGCGTCTTGAATATCTCGTCTTTATCCAGTGACACACGGATTCCCCTGTATCCCATCTCAGGATTATTCTCTTCTCCCAGATCCAGACACTCTGCTGTCTTTTCACCGCCCAGATCTGCTGTACGGATCACAACCTTTTTCATTCCCATCGCTTCTGCTGCCAGACGATATACCTGAAACTGCTGTTCTTCTGTCGGAAGTTTCGGACCATTTTCCATATAAATAAATTCACTTCTGAATAATCCGATTCCACCCGCATCACTGCGCAGAACGCTTTCAATGTCTTCCCTGCTTCCGATATTCGCGCACACATCAATTTTTTGTCCGCTCTGCGTAATATTTTCTTTTCCCTTCAGACGTTCCAGACTCTGTACCTGCGTATGATTCTCATCTTGTCTCTGTTTCATCTTTGAAATCGTTGTATAATCAGGTTCGATATATACTTTTCCCTCAAAACCATCGATAATAATGGTCTTGCCTTCGTATTCTTTCTTTAAAGACTCTCCCAGTCCGATCACAGATGGAATTCCTTTTGTTCTTGCAAGCACTGCCGTATGAGAATTAATTGTTCCGTATCTGGTAACAAACCCAAGAATCTTGCTCTTATCAAGCTTTACTGCCTCACTTGGATATAATTCACCGGCTGCCAGTATAAACGGTTCATCTGTCAGCATCTTATCTTTCCATGCCCTTGCAAGAATCCGAAGTACCCTTGTCGACACATCTTTAATATCTGCTTCGTGTCCCTGTACATAACTTTTATTACTTTTTGCCGCACTTGCCAGTACATTTTCCACCGCATTTTTTACAGCATACTCTGCATTCAACTTATGCTCTACGATAATATTTGTAATCTGCCTGATGATTTCCTGATCTTCAAGGATCATCTGCTGCATCTCAAATATAGCTGCATTCGCTTCACCTACTTCCTTAGAAGCCGAATCATACAGATCCCTCAGTTCCTGCAACGCTTTCTGCCTTGCTTTCTGAAAACGCATAACCTCTTTTTCTACATCTTTTACATAGATTCTGCGAATCTCTTTTGTATCCCGCTTATAAAAGGAAAGTTTTCCGATTGCAATTCCTTCTGATATTTTTTTCCCAGTCAATGTAATCATAGTTTTCCAACCCTTTTAAACCTTTATTAGTATGAACAATAATACTTTACACGTTTGCCGTTCATTCGTCAAGTAGATTACTTTTTTGTATAAAAACACAAAAACATTCCTTAAATTCATTGACGTCTTTATCAATATATGCTAATCTGACAACAGTGCAATTCATAGAATACTTTTATAAATTGCACGATTTAATAATTTTTATGGAGGTATAATCATGAAAGGTACTGTAAAATGGTTTAACAACCAAAAAGGTTACGGTTTCATTTCTGACGCTGAGGGTCATGATGTATTCGTTCATTATTCAGGACTGAACATGGAAGGATTCAAGACACTTGAAGAAGGTCAGGAAGTGGAATACGAAGTTACAGAAGGTGCTAAGGGCCCACAGGCTGTTAACGTAACACCACTCTAATCGCAACAATCTAAGTTTTTAATGTACCTTTTATATATTAAAATATATCTATTTCGGATTTAAATATTTAAAAGTAATACATGACTTAACGAGAGAGGATTATGAGAAAAAGCCAGATAACTGCAGTTATCTGGCTTTTATCATATCTGCCAAACCGGTCATCTGAAGATACACAGATGACCGGTTCTTCTGTATTATTCAGTATTATTTCTGTGGTCTTGAAACATTCAGCTGAAGATCAATTCCAAATGGATTAACCACAACTCCCGTAACTTCCGGGCCCATTGCTTCCGGAATTCTGGCTGCTTCGACAACTCCCATTGTATACTTCATATCTCTGTTCTCATTCTGGAATTTCAGGAATTCCTGAACGTCTGTAAAGATCGGCATCAGTACCTGTCCGTCATCTTTATTCAAAATCGGCATTTTTTTATCTTCACTGATTGCCGTGATATATCTGCCCCTCTGATAATGTGCCATCAGTTCTTCCTGCAGTTCCTTTGTTTCATCCGTGAGTTTTAATTCTTTCTGGCTTCTTACCTTCTGCATAAAATACATTGCAGTAATCTGAAGTTCCGGATTCTCAATCGGTTCTTCGCCCGGCTTCTGTTCCGGTCTTCTAACCAGTTCCCCTAACTGAATCGCAATCTCTTCTTCTGTTCCTTTACCGATTACCATACAGTTCACCCCGATTGGGAATAAACTGCTATAGAAAGGAAGCAGGTATTTTTTTTCAATATTAAAAATTTTTAACGGATTATTCGCCTTCAGGAATTCCTGTCCTCCGCGCATTGCATCTTCTTCTGAAAAGAATACAAACACTTCATCATCATACGTCTCCGGATCACATACCACGAAAGGCATTCTTGTACAATCAGACATCAATACATAGATGGCATCCGATTCCCGTAACTTTTTTAAAACGCTGCTTTTGTCTACACTCATACTGTTCCTCTTTCACTTCTATTGATTAGCACGATATGCCTCGTCCGCGCTATACACGTCGAAACCACTACCTTTAAGAATATCGATCACCCTTCCAGGATCATCACTCTTTAATACAGCTGCTGCATCTGCTCCATTTGCAAATGCATACATATATTCAATATTCACTTCTCCATCTACAATCTGATGCATTGCTTTATTCAATGAACCGGTTGCATGTGGTACACGAAGTGCTACAACATCTGTCAGCATTGCTGTAATTCCAGCTTCTTTTAATGCTGCACGTCCTTTGTGCGGGTCAGAGACGATCAGACGAAGCATTCCATAATCTGATGTATCCGCAAGACTCAGTGCAACAATATTCACACCTTTTTTTGCCAGTACATCCAATACTTCTTCCAGACGTCCTTCTCTGTTTTCCAAAAAAACTGATAACTGTTGTACAGTATTACTTACGCCCATGTTATTCCCTCCTGTTTATAAACCTCTGTTATCAATGACACGTTTTGCCTTGCCTTCGCTTCTTTCGATTGTCTTAGGCTCTACAAGTTTTACTCTTACTGCAACACCAAGTGCCTGTTTCAGTACTGCAGCAACTTTGTTCTTCAGTTCATCCAGCTTACGGATCTCATCTGAAAAATATTTTTCATCTACTTCTACCATTACAGTCAGTACATCCAGGTTATTTTCACGATCTACGATCATCATATAATGTGGTGCAACACCGCCTCCGATAGAAAGCAGGGCTGTCTCTACCTGTGTCGGGAATACGTTGACTCCGCGGATAACCTTCATATCATCTGTACGGCCTTTGAACTTGGAAATTCTAGGAAGCGTTCTTCCACACTCACACGTAGAATGATCAATACTTGTAAGATCCTTTGTTCTGTAACGAAGTAACGGCATACCTTCTTTTACAAGTGTGGTAAATACAAGTTCTCCTGTCTCCCCGTCTGCACATGGTGTATAATCTGCCGGATTCAATACTTCCGGATAGAAATAATCTTCATATACATGCATTCCTTTATGATGGATACATTCCAGTGCAACACCCGGACCTGTAATCTCACACAATCCATAGATATCAAAACAGTTAACATTTAACAGTTCTTCAATCTTCAGACGCATCTCTTCTGTCCATGGCTCTGCGCCATTGATTCCTACTTTTAACCGAAGCTTATCTACGATGCCTGCCTCGTTGGCAGCTTCTGCCAGATATAAAGCATAAGATGGAGTACATGCAAATGCAGTCGCACCAAAATCTTCCATACACATCAACTGTCTTTTTGTATTACCTGCTGACATCGGAATAGCCATTGCTCCAAGCTTTCTTGCTCCGAAATCCAGTCCCATTCCTCCTGTAAACAAGCCATATCCATAGCAGATATGCAGACGATCCTCTGCAGTAAGTCCTGCCATCGTAAGTCCTCTTGCCACACATTCTCCCCATACATCTACATCTTTCTGTGTATAAGAAGCAAGAGTCAGCTTACCGGTTGTTCCTGATGTTCCCTGCACTCTGACGATCTTTTCCTGTGGAACAGCCAGAAGTCCGAATGGATAATTCGCTCTTAAATCTTCTTTTGTCGTAAATGGAAGTTTACCGATATCTTCAATCCCCTTGATATCTCCCGGTTCGATTCCCATATCATCCATTTTCTTGCGATAAAATTCTACGTGATCATATACATTCTTAACCTGTTTTACCAGACGTTCACTCTGAAGTGCAGTCATCTCATCCCTGCTCATGCATTCAATCTTAGGATCTCTGATCTGTTCTTTCCAGTCCTTTAATGCTACCTTTGCCATAACCTCTTATGTACCTCCTTATAAATGATAACCAACATCAAATGCCTTTTTATTTATCTCAATAGTTTTCGGAGGAACTGTCTTTTCAATCACCTCATACCATTGTTCTTTTGTAAAGTCCATGTGCTGTGCTGCAACTCCAAGCACAATCAGATTGAATACTCTGGAATTACCGATTTTTTTTGCTTCTTCTGTTGCATTTACTGTATATACTTTGTGATCTTTCCCCAGTGTTTCAATAATGTCTTCCGGGTATTCTGCTGCCCCGATCACAACCGGCATCGGATCAATTCTCCAGTCATTGATGATCAATGCTCCGTCTTTTTTCAGGAAATGTGCATATCTCAGTGCTTCCAGACGTTCAAATGCGATAATCACATCTGCCTGCCCTTCTTCTACGATTGGTTCTGCCACCTGTTCTCCGTACCTTACAAATGTTACAACGCTTCCTCCACGCTGAGCCATTCCATGTACTTCGGAAAGTTTTACGTCATATCCGCCGGTAATGGCAAGTCCTCCTAAGATTCTGCTGGTAAGCAGTGTTCCCTGTCCGCCGACTCCGACGATCATAATATTCTTTGTTGCCATTATCTGTCACCTTCCTTTACTAACTCAATCGCATCGAATTTACACAGGCTTGCACAAAGTCCGCATCCAGTACACATCGTATCATCGATGGACACTGTTCCGTCAGCATTTTTTGTCATTGCAGGACATCCAGGTTTCATGCACATACCACACTTCTTACATTTATCTGTATGCGTCTGATATAACGGTTTCTTTGATTTGTCCAGAAGTACACATGGTGTCTTCGTAATGATCACGGATACTTCATCTTTGGCAATCTCTTCTTTTACAGCCTTTTCCACAGCCTGAATATCTCTTGCATTGACTTCTACCACATTCTTAACACCTATTGCACGACATAATGCCGGAATATCAATTGCATATGTCGGATCTCCCTGCAGTGTCTTTCCTGTTGCCGCATGATCCTGATGTCCGGTCATACCGGTTGTAGAGTTATCCAAGATGATGACGGTTCCTGTTGCTTTGTTATACATCATATTCATCAGAGAATTGACACCCGTATGTAAAAATGTAGAATCGCCGATCACAGCAACCCAGTTCTTAATATATTCTTTTCCTTTTGCCTTTTCCATACCATGAAGGCTTGAAATACTTGCTCCCATACAGATGGTTGTATCCACAACACTAAGTGGGGCTACTGCGCCCAGTGTATAACAGCCAATGTCACCTGCCGCATGAATCTTTAACTTGTTCAATACATAGTACACACCTCTGTGTGGACATCCCGGACATAAGATTGGTGGTCTTCCCGGTGCCTGCGCAGGCTTACTGATATCAAGTTCTTCTTTCAGAATTGCCTCACGGAGCATATTGGCACTGTATTCCCCCTGTACCGTGAAGATTTCTTTTCCGATTGCTTTGATGCCCCAGGATTTAACCTGTGTCTCAATCACCGGGTCCAGTTCTTCTACAACATATAAGGTATCTACTTTTGAAGCAAATTCTTCGATCAGCTTTCTTGGAAGCGGATTTACCATACCAAGTTTTAATACAGATGCTTCCGGAAGTGCTTCCTTTACATACTGGTATGGAATACCGCTGGTGATTACACCGATCTTTGTGTCATTCATCTCTACTTTGTTGATTGGAAGTGTATTAGCAGCTTCCGCAAGTTCGAGATTGCGCTTTTCAATCTCTACGTGGCGGAGTTTTGCATTTCCCGGCATCATAACATTCTTGCGGATATTCTTCTCATATGGTTTATCTTCTATTTCTTTGCGTTCGTTTAATTCTACAAGTCCCTGGGAATGTGCCAGTCTTGTTGTTGTACGGTAAACAAACGGACGGTCAAATTTCTCACTCAGATCAAATGCTACTTTGATAAATTCTTTTGCTTCTGAACTGTCTGAAGGCTCGATAACAGGGAGCTGTGCCGCACGTGCTACCATTCTTGTATCCTGCTCATTCTGAGAACTGTAAAGTCCCGGATCATCCGCAACAACAATGACAAGTCCTCCGTTTACACCCATATAAGAAACTGTATATGTAGGGTCTGCTGCCACATTAAATCCAACGTGCTTCATACAGGACATCGCACGTACCCCCGCTACAGATGCACCGATCGCTACTTCTGTCGCAACTTTTTCATTCGGTGACCACTCGCAGTATAAACTGTCTTTATATTTGACCAGGTTCTCACTGATCTCTGTACTAGGCGTACCTGGATATGCTGCCGAAACCTTTACTCCGGCCTCATATGCACCTCTGGCAATCGCCTCGTTTCCAAGCATAATTACTTTTTCTGACATACTTCTTTTCCATCCTTTCGTGTAAGCGGCATTCCATTTACGCCACCTTGTAATAGTATAACACAATACTTTCGCGAGTTAAAGCATTAATTTGGCAGAAACATAGTTTTTTATATATGTTTCTTGCAGCTATACTCATTCAGGTCTATACGAATGATTGCTACCGCTTTTTCAAGATTTGGATTTTTCTGGAATTCATCAAATGTTCTGCCGGTCTGGTGCTTCATGATAACATTCAGGGCCTTTAGCTTTTCTCTTGGATTATCGATAATACTTGCAGTTCCTTTTCCGATGATACTTGCATAGTAATAACTGTACTGACATGCGGTATCTCCTTCCACCAGTTCATGTCTGTAATCAATTTCAACTCCGACATTTGCATTTTTTCTGATCAGATCGATCTTTTTTCCTTCTCTTGCACCATGGATATAAAGGATCACTTTTCCTTCTTCCCTTACGTATCCATAGTTCACCGGCACAATATACGGCCCGTTCTCATCCATGATCCCGATTCTGCACACCTTGCATTCATCAAAAATCTGTTGGATTTCTTCCATCTCTGTTACTTCTCTGTCTTTTCTTCTCATCTGCATACCCTCATTTCTGATTTATCCTTTTCCGATTCCTGTCATCATCCGACTTATTCCTTGAAGATAAATACCGGCATCGGCGGACAGTTCTTCCGGTTATAGTATTCATTGACGATCACGGTATACTCTTTTCCCGGAAGTGCTTTCACATATTCCAGGATTTTTTCTTTCTCTTCAAACCCGGTATCTCCGCCGCTGTAAATGCACAGGCTCATCATACCACCGTGTTTCAATATGCCAAGGCCTTTTCCGATTGCCTCAATACTGGTCCTGTATGTGGTTGCAAGATTATGATCGCCTCCCGGAAGATATCCGAAATTAAAGCATATCACGTCTGCACTCTCTTTTCCGGCATACCGGTCCATATGTTCATGACCATCCAGAATTAATTCTGCCTGCATTTCTTTTCCATGCGTTTTCAGTAATTCTTTCGTCACATCCAGAGCTTCCTGTTGAATATCAAATGCAAGTACCTTTCCTTTTTCTCCGGCAAGCTCACACAGGAACAGGGTATCATTCCCCTTTCCCATGGTCGCATCGATATAATATCCGCCTTCTTCTGCCTGCGAGCGGATGATCTCGTGACACCAGTATGTGATCTGTGACTGTTTCATTCTTCCCATCTGTTATCTTCCTCCTGCTTTTTTGCTATCTGGCACTCTAAAAATCAAACAATGACAGCTGGTTCGATGCCGGAAGATCTGCAAGGATCCCAAGCTCTACCATCGTATCAATAACGGTCTTACTTGCTTTTGTTCTCTGTCTGAAGTCATCCAGTGACAGATAAGTTCCGTCTTTAGATGCTTCTGCAACTGCCTCGGCAGCTTTTTCTCCCATACCGTCGATACTCGAAAGTGGCGGCATCAGCTTGCCGTTTACGATCAGGAACTTTGTCGCCTGTGCTTTGTAGATATCAAGCGGCTCAAATTCGAATCCTCTTGCATACATCTCCTGCACAATCTTCATATCCTTCATCGTATCCTGTTCTTTTTTACTGAGTGTCGCAGAACGGCGGTTGTAATCATCAATATAGTACTGAAGCTTGTCCTTCCCCTGGCACATGATCTCGTAAGAAAATGCATCTGCACGGATTCCAAAATACGCCCCATAATATGCCAGTGGATAGTTGATCTTACAGTATGCGATACGGTATGCCATCATAACGTATGCTGCCGCATGCGCTTTCGGGAACATGTATTTGATCTGTTCACAGGACCAGACATACCAGTCGGGTACATTGTGTTCTGCCATGTCTTTTTTGAACTCCGGCCATTCTTTACATTTTCCTTTTGCAACGGTTCCCTTACGGACACGCTCCATAATGGTAAATGATTCCTCACTGTCCATCCCCTTGTTGATCAGATAGGTCATGATATCATCACGGGTACAGATTGCCGTGGAAATGGTTGCCTTTCCGCTCCGGATCAGTTCCTGTGCATTATTCAGCCACACGTCCGTTCCATGTGACAGACCGGAGATACGGATCAGATCCGAAATTGTATTCGGCTTTGTATCCACTACCATCTGGATAACAAAATCAGTTCCAAATTCCGGGATCCCAAGGCATCCGACCGGACATCCGCCGATATCATCCGGCTTGATACCAAGTGCCGATGTATCATGAAACAAAGAAATTACCCCCGGATCATCCAGTGGGATCCTCGTAGCATCAAAACGGTTATCCGTCTCATTGTATTCGTTGTCCATCGCCGGGGAACTGATATATTCCTCCAGTGTCTTGATCATAGTCGGATCATCATGTCCGAGAATATCAAGCTTTAACAGGTTGTGGTCTATCGAATGGTAATCGAAATGTGTGGTGACGATATCCGTCGTCATATCATTCGCCGGATGCTGTACCGGTGTAAAAGAGTTGATCTCTTCGCCAAGCGGAAGTACAATGATTCCTCCCGGATGCTGTCCGGTACTTCGGCGGATTCCCGTACACCCCTGTACGATACGGTCAATCTCACATTTTCTTTTACCCTGTCCATGTTCTTCGTAATAATTCTTTACATAACCGAATGCGGTCTTGTCCGCCAGTGTACCTACCGTTCCGGCACGGAATGTCTGACCCGCACCAAAGATAACCTCTGTATACTTATGCGCATTACTCTGATAATCTCCCGAGAAGTTCAGGTCAATATCCGGCTCTTTATTTCCCTTGAATCCAAGGAAAGTCTCGAACGGAATATCAAATCCATCTTTTATAAGCTTCTCTCCACATACCGGACATACACGGTCCGGCATATCCCATCCGCAGCCTCCGGCAAATTTCCTGACTTCTTCCGAATCAAAATCACTGTAATGACATTTCTTACAGTAATAGTGCGGACTTAATGGGTTAACCTCTGTGATTCCTGCCATGGTCGCTACAAAAGAAGATCCTACGGAACCACGTGAACCTACCAGATATCCGTCTTCCACTGATTTCCATACCAGTTTCTGTGCAATAATATACATAACGGCAAAACCATTGGATATGATTGAATTCAGTTCTCGCTCCAGACGCTCGGTAACAATCTCCGGAAGATTCTCTCCATACATGGAATGTGCTTTATTATAACAGATATCACGGAGCATCTTGTCCGAATCCGGGATAACCGGCGGACACTTGTCCGGACGCACCGGCGTGATCTTTTCGACCATCTCCGCGATCTTCACCGGATTCTCGATGACAATCTCTCTTGCCTTTGCAGACCCCAGATATTCGAATTCTTCCAGCATCTCATCCGTGGTCCTAAGATACAGCGGCGGCTGATTGTCCGCATCACCAAAGCCCTTTCCTGCCATGATGATTCTTCTGTATACCTCATCTTCCGGATTCATGAAATGCACGTCACAAGTTCCGACAACCGGCTTATTGAACCGTTCACCAAGTGCGACGATCTTCCTGTTGATCTCTTTTAAGTCTTCCTCATTCTGTACCTTCGTGATCTTCGGGCTTTCAATCATAAACTGGTTGTTTCCAAGCGGCTGAATCTCCAGATAATCATAAAAGTTGGCGATCTTTGCAATGCGTTCTTCTGATTTGTCATTCAGTATTGCCTGATAAAGTTCTCCTGCCTCACAGGCACTTCCCACCAGAAGTCCTTCTCTGTATTTCGACAGTTCACTCTTTGGAATTCTCGGTCTTCTCGCATAATATTTCAGATGTGACATTGAGATCAGCGTATACAGATTCACGCGTCCCACTTCATTCAGTGCCAGAATGATCACATGGTATGATGGAAGCTTGCGGACAGCATCCGCATTATTTTCGCCGAACTGGTTCAGTTTTGCCAGGTCATAAATCCCCCTGTCTTTTAACATTTCTATAAATTTCACAAATATCTCTGCTGTTGCCCCGGCATCATCAACAGCCCTGTGATGATTTTCCAGCGAAATATGCAGTGCATTCGCCACTACATTCAGCTTGTACTTTGAAAGTGTCGGCAGAAGAATACGCGCCATCGCCACGGTGTCCACCGATGTGAAATCCGGCTGGATATCCTGATATCTGCAATTTTGTTCAATAAAGCTTACATCAAAGGATGCATTGTGAGCGACCAGTGCCGCATCACCGATAAATTCCAGGAATTGTGGAAGAACTGTCTCGATATCCGGTGCTCCTATAACCATCTGATCTGTAATACTGGTAAGCTGTGTGATCTGAAATGGAATCGGTACTTTCGGATTAACGAATGTGCTGAACTTATCAGTAATCTCTCCATGTTCTACCTTCACCGCACCAATCTCAATAATCTTATCCTTAATTGGACTGAACCCTGTCGTCTCAAGGTCAAATACTACATAAGTATCATCCAGTGGCTGTCCCTTTTCATTCACTGCCACATCAGTCAGGTCGTCCACCAGGTAGCCTTCCACACCGTAAATCACTTTAAACGGATCATCCTTATCCAGCGACTCAATATAATGGTTCGCATCTGTAAACGCCTGAACGACACCGTGATCTGTAATCGCCATCGCCGGATGCCCCCAGTCATGCGCCTGTTTCAGCAATGTTGTTACATCAGTTACCGCATCCATATCGCTCATCTTTGTATGGCAATGAAGCTCCACACGCTTTTCCGGTGCCGTATCCACTCTGGATTCTGTAAAATCACTGATCTTTTTGATTCCGACTACCGACTGGATATTCAGTTCCGAATCAAAACGGTCAACCGTTGTCACACCTTTTAATTTCAGAAATGCGCCATTCTTAATATCCCCCAAGATATCTGCCAGCTGATCATTCCGCACAAACATTTTCACCATAATAGAATCCGTAAAATCCGTAACTGCAAACATAATGATCGTCTTCTCGTTACGTATCTCTCTGGTCTCCATGCTGATGACTTTTCCGCGGATGGTAATCTCTCCCATCTCTCCCAGGACATTCTTAAGTTCTATCGTCTCATCGTCAAAATCACGTCCGTAGATAAGGTTTGGATCATCGGTAGCTTTACGTACAAAGGAATATCCACCTTTTCCGAATGAGCCGCCCTTCTTAAATCCACCTGAACTTCTTCCGCCACTTTTGGTATTGTTCCCGCTTTCTCCTGCTGAGTTGCTTTTTGCTTTGGTCTTTTCGTCTTTCTTCTCTTCTTTTTGTTCCAGTTCCTGTGCTTTCTTTGCTTTTACGGCCTGCGACTGTTCTCTGATTGCTTCGATTTCCTGCTCTAATTTCGCCTCGTTGTATTTCAGCTTGCTGTCTTTTGCTTTTTCATAAAGAACACGGATCTCCACAGGCCTGTGAAACCGTTCTTCAAACACATCTGAAAGATATGTAGATAGCGAATCCTTTTTTCCCTGTGCAACAATGGTATCAGTCAGTGTCAGACAGAGGATATTTCCGTTTTCAAATTCATAACTTGCATTCTGCAGCATATTCCGCTCTACTACGCTTCTTTGATCCAGTTCCATCAGGAAGCTGTCATAATATTCATTCATCAGATTTTCCGGTGTATACTGTTCTGAAAGATCATACTGCTCTTTTACCGACACCTGGATATGACTTCTGGCAAACAGCTGCTGTTTTAGCAGGCGTTCTACTTCGTAAATATGTTTTTTCTGGATCAGATGTCTGCTGTAAAGGCTGACACGGATAAAATCCCTTGTTGAATTGGTAGAAACTTTCGTCACTTCCACACCCTGAAACATCATCTGTATATCATCTTTTACTTTTAATGTCGGAAATACCTCAAAAAACGGTTTACTCATTCCAGTGTAACAACTCCTGTCTTAACGTTTCCAATAATTCTTCTTCTTTTACTTTTTTGACAATTTCACCTTTCTTGATCAAAAGACCTTCTCCGCATCCTCCGGCAATTCCGATATCTGCTTCTTTTGCTTCTCCAGGTCCGTTTACCACACATCCCATAACAGCAACTTTAATATCCAGTGGAATATCCGCCACCATATCCTGCACCTTATTTGCGAGTCCGATCAGATCAATCTTGGTTCTTCCACAGGTCGGGCAGGATACTACTTCTATTCCACCCTTTCTAAGTCCCAGTGTCTTTAAGATCAGCTTGGCCGATTTGATCTCTTCTACCGGGTCTCCGGTAAGAGATACACGAATCGTATCTCCAATCCCCTGACTTAAGATCAGTCCGAGTCCGATCGATGATTTTATATTTCCTGCAAGTAATGTTCCTGACTCTGTAATACCGACATGCAGCGGGTATGAACATTGCGGTGCAAGCAATTCATGCGCTTTTACACACATCATCACATCTGAAGACTTGATACTTACTACAAGATTATCATATCCCATATTTTCGATCAGATGCACTTTATCCAGTGCACTTTCTACCAGTCCTTCTGCTGTCACTCCATGGTATTTCTCTACCAGATGTTTTTCAAGCGATCCACTGTTCACTCCGACACGTATCGGTATATGATATTCTTTTGCTTTTTCTACCACTGCTCTGACTCTTTTTTCATCTCCGATATTTCCCGGATTGATACGGATCTTATCCGCTCCGTTTTCGATTGCTGCAATTGCCAGGCGATAATCAAAATGTATATCCGCCACCAGTGGAATATGGATCTGCTTTTTAATCTTGCTGATACTTTCTGCCGCTTCCATCGTTGGCACTGCCACACGAATGATATCACATCCTGCTTTTTCAAGTCTTAAAATCTGTGCCACACATGCTTCTACATCTTCCGTCTTTGTATTTGTCATAGACTGGATCGCAATTTTTTCTCCACCACCGATGCATACATCCCCAATTTGTACTTTTCTGGTTTTATTCCTGTAGTTATCCATTTATTTTCCTCCTTTTTCCATATCCATGCAGAGAACTTGCCACTGGCAACTTCTCTTGCATACTTTGGTATCTACATAACCTGCCGCTGGCAGCTTCTATTTCATACTTTGGTATGTATAACAAACACCCCTCTATACACTGCATAGAGGGGCCCTCATCTATTTTTTATTGAACATCATCTGCTCACCATATTCACGTTCTGTCAATGTCATTGTTCCGCCATCAATACTGTATTCAAATGTCGTTCCTATCGACTGCACTGCATTCTTTAACGTCTCTTCTGTATACTGACCATTTGATTTTTCTGCAATTTCCTGAATCTTATTATCATCCTCCTGAATGGATATCGTCTTGGATTCCTTACTGAGCGTATATGTCATCGGGACTTGCGTTTCTTCTCCATCCCCGGATGCCGGAAGTATAACTGTCATCTGTCCGTCCCGACCGATCTTAAGATCCATATTACCGTCTTCATCTGTCCATGATCCCTCCAGTGGGTTTCCTGTAAACATCTTCATTAAAAGAAAGATTGCTATAATTACGATCAGGACAGATGTAACAGCCGTAACGACTGTCCATATCTTACTTCTTTTTGCCTCATCATTGTTTGCTATCATCTATCCATTTCCTTTCTTTAATAATTCTATTTTTTAGTATTACCATCATATTAAATTATATGTGGTTTTTACTTTCATGTCAACGACGGGGTGATCGTTTGTTTCTTCTTTCATTACTCATCAATCTCTACTAACAGATAAAATCCTCTGTCTGTCTGTTCGATTTTCTGTATTTTTCCCTTTCTTGACTTTATTCTCTGTCTTGTACGATAAATTCCTGACATCGCAATGGATGGCTCTACAAGATAAGTGTACTGACCTGTCACAGCACTTCTTTCACTGATCTCAACTTCCTGTCCTTCCGTTACCAGTCCTTCTCTTTCCATTTTAAAACGTTCTACTCTCACTTTATCTGCTCCCTTCTCTTAATATTCACTTCAATCTGTTTGTTCTCCACTTATGCACTTTCGCCTCTTTTTGTTCCATTTCGGCACATCTGCGACACATTTCGTTGAGAATCGACACTTTCCGTGTTCCGAAGTGCAACCCTTGGTAAAATATACCAATCAATTTAGGAGGTATCCGACATGCCATTTTCTGAAAAACTAAAAAAATTACGTGAAGAAAATCATTATACCCAGAAATATGTTGCAAAATATCTCAATGTTGCACGTTCTACCATTGCCGGGTATGAAACAAAGAATCGTCAGCCTTCTCACGAAAAACTGACGATTCTTGCTGAGCTTTTTCATGTTTCAGTTGATTATCTGCTGGACGATGATATCAGTGAAATCACACTTTCCGATAAATCAACGGCTCAAAAATCAGAGCACTATCTTCTCACCCATTTTCACCGCTTATCTAATTCTTCTAAAAAAGAATTGTTAAACTTTCTTCAATACCTGGAACAGCGGGATGAATCCGCACGCAGCAAATCAGCTCTTTAATCCTGCATTATTTCACAAAACGGTAATAAATATAATCATTTGCTTCTTTTTCCTGACTGTCATCCAGAGGCATTAACTGAACTTCCCCGTACTTTCTTTCGAGCGCTTTCTGGATCAGATAGTCACTCACCTGTGGATTCTTTGGAAGCAACGGACCATGCAGATAAGTACCGATTACATTTTTGTAAACTACGCCTTCATAGCCGCTTTTCCCGTCATTTCCCGCTCCGTATAATACTTTTCCAAATGGTTTATTTCCATTGAGGTATGTTCTTCCCCCATGATTTTCAAATCCAACCACCGGCATATCTACAAGATCACTGTCCAGTACAATATTATCTATGAGACGTCCCTCTTCCTGTTCCGTATAAATGTCAACCAGATTCAGTCCCTCGATCATTCCGGCATCTGTCTTATAATATTTTCCAAGAAGCTGATATCCTCCGCATACTGCAATAACAACTCCTCCGTCTTCCACATAATCCTTGAATTCACTTTGAATCTCAAGAAGACTTTTACATACGATTGCCTGTTCACGGTCTGAACCTCCGCCTAACAGTACAATATCCAATTTTGAAAAATCAATCTGATCCCCTGTATTAAACTCTATCGTCTCTGCTTCAATTCCACGCCAGATACATCGTTTCATCAGACATGCGATATTCCCTCTGTCGCCGTACAGATTCAAAAGATCTGGATACAGATGCCCTATCGTAATTTTCATATCTTTTGTATCCATTATCTTTCTCCCTCCATCTTTTTCAATACATTTCTGGTGCTGAACAGAGCCGTATAATTCACCAGTACATACAGGTTGCCACAGCCATCTTCAACCCTTTCCCGGATTGCCTTTTCAACATCTGCTTCCAGCATAGATGGGATGTCCACATATTTCATACGAAGTCTCATATCCTGACAACGGATACCGCTTACTGTAATCGAATTCACATTAGCACCCTTAAATCTATCAAAGTCCACATCCCAAAGCCACGAAACATCCGTTCCATCCTGTGCATTGTCATTGATCACAATGATCACATCCTTCATGGAATCATCCTGCATAACCGCTGAGATATTCTGATTGAATCCTGCCGGATTCTTCGCAAGATTCAGCACGATCTTTGTGCCTTTTACCTCAAACTGCTCCATACGTCCGTTTTCCGGGTTGAAATCTGTAAGCATATCCTGAAAATGCTCCAGCCCAAGCCCTCCGGTTCTTCCAGCCGCGTAGGCTGCCAGAATATTATATACATTATAGAAGCCTTTATAATTGGCCTCCAGGCGTCTGCCATCTACCGTAAACGCAAGATGGTCGCTGACTGCCACATCCGATGCATCATATTCAATTGCCGGACGCTTAAAATCACAGCCTGTACATGCATAATCGCCAAGCTGGCTGTAGTGATAGAAATTATATTTTAACGGTGCTCCGCATTTCTTACAGAAACGTCCCTCTCTGATCTCATGGGAATCCTTATCATCCACTACCTTTTCACTGATTCCGTAAGTTACATACGGATTACCGCTTTCCATTGCAAGGTAAGCAGACAATGCATCATCCCCGTTCACGATCACCTTCATCTTTGGTGCACTCTGCATCACTTCTTTTAAGATATTCATTGTAATGTCGATTTCACCGTAACGGTCAAGCTGGTCACGGAACAGATTCGTCAGTACCATATAATCCGGCTTAAAGTGTGGAAATACCCTTCTTGTCGAAGCTTCATCAATCTCGATACATGCATAATCCGCATCCAGATTACCACTTAAACCCGCACCTAATACAAAGGCTGCCACAACACCATTCAACATGTTGGAACCGGTATGGTTACAGATTACTTTATAACCTTCCTTCTCGATTGCTGCACAGAGCATATTGTTGGTTGTCGTCTTTCCATTGGTTCCACATACAATAAAAATGTCTTTTCTGACTTGTCCCGCAAGATCATGCAGGATGCTTGGATCAATCTTCAGTGCAATCTTTCCCGCCCAGGTCACGCCCTGGCGGTGAAAGATATGTACACTTGCTTTTTCACTTATCTTCGCTGCCCATACGGCCAGCATTCTGCGTACTCCCATAATTACCTATTTCCCGATCAGTTCTTTGATATTTTCCGGTTCCGGCATCGAACGGATCGCACCTTTTTTCATTGTGATCAGTGCTGCACCTGCATTCGCATATGTCAGAATCTCTTTTAATTTTGCCTCATCCAGATTATCCAGACCGTACTTTAATACACCGTTGATCGAACATCCGCAGAATGTATCTCCTGCTCCTGTTGTCTCAATCGCTTTCACAGTAAATCCCGGCTGCTCTACACGAAAGTTTTTATAGTAGGCTCTGCTTCCTTCTTTTCCCATCGTCAGGAAGATAAGAGGAATCTGATACTTTTCCTGAAGATACTTAATTCCTTCATCATAATCTTCTTTTCCTGATATAAACTGGATCTCATTGTCAGAGATCTTCAGTACGTCACAATTTTCGAAGCCATATTCCATCTGTGCTTTCGCTTCATCCAGAGTCTTCCACAGCGGCGGACGTAAGTTCGGATCAAATGTGATCATGCAGCCTGCTTCTTTAGCGACTGCAAGTGCCTTCTTTGTTGCACTCTTCACCGGCTCATCTGTCATAGAAAGTGTTCCAAAGTGAAATACCTTTGACTGGCGGATCAGATCATAATCTACTTCCTCTTCCTTCAGCATCATATCAGCTCCCGGTTTGCGGTAAAAAGAAAATTCTCTGTCACCATCCGGGAAAGTATGTACAAAAGCCAGTGTCGTGTGGATATCCTGATCCATCACAAGTCCTTTTGCTTCTATTCCGATATTTGTAATCGTATCTCTTAACAGTTTACCAAACTGGTCATCCCCAACTTTTCCAATGAATGCGGTTTTTCTTCCAAGTTTGTTCAACATTGCAAGCACATTACACGGCGCACCACCCGGGCAGGCTTCAAATAACTGATTTCCCTGCTCACTTTCCCCATTCACTGCAAAGTCGATCAGCATTTCTCCAAGTGCTGTTACGTCATATATCTTTTCCATCCTGAAATCTCCTTATCCTAAATCTTACACTTGTTTCATATTTTATTTTATCATAGAATTTTACATTTTTAAAGGCACAGGCTCTTAAAGTGCATATTTGCCAATTCTTACAAAAATTTCGTTATTTTTTTGTCATTTTGCCTATTTACGAATCCGAAAATGATTGATAAAATAATAACAAATAATACAGTTACCTGATGTATTATTTTATTATGTGAAACGACGATTTCGCAAATTGTTCGTGTTTGGATGGTACTACCCCTCCCACGAACCCTCTCTTGATAGCGTTTTGTAAGAAAGTCACATGAGAAGTTTCCGCCAAAACTTTTCATGTGACTTTCTTCATTTATTGTCTACAGAACTTGCCACTGGCAGGTTCTGTAGATAATTCTTCTGTTTTTATTTTAACATTCTTCAGCAATTTTATAGATCAGCTTTTCTGTATCTTCCCATCCAATACATGGATCTGTGATCGATTTTCCATAGATCATATCAGCCGATATATCCTGTCTGCCTTCTTCCAGGTAACTTTCTACCATAACTCCTTTAATCATCTTCTTAAGATCCGGGTTATATCTGCGCGAATGCAGTACCTCACTTACAATACGGATCTGTTCTTTATATTTCTTGTTTGAATTCGAATGATTCACATCAATCACTGCTGCCGGATTCTTAAGATCTTTTTTCTGATATAATTCCCAGAGTCTTACACATTCTTCATAATGATAATTTGGTATGCACTGTCCGTACTTGTCAACTCCGCCACGAAGGATCGTGTGTGCAAGCGGATTACCAGACGTCGTTACATCCATCGTTCTGTAAATGAACCGGTGTCCCATCTGTGCTGCTACGATCGAGTTGAGCATTACAGAAAGATCTCCACTGGTCGGATTTTTCATTCCAACCGGAATATCCATACCACTTGCCGTCAGCCGGTGCTGCTGATTCTCCACCGATCTTGCACCCACTGCCTCATAGGAAAGGATATCATCCAGATAACTTCTGTTTTCCGGATATAACATTTCATCCGCTGCTGTCAGTCCGCTTTCTTTCATTGCACGAATATGCATCTTACGGATTGCCATAATTCCAGCATACAGATCCGGAGCTTTATCCGGATCCGGCTGATGAAGCATTCCCTTATATCCTTCACCGGTCGTCCTTGGCTTATTGGTATAGATTCTCGGAATCAATACCAGGCGGTCTTTTACCTTTTCATTTACCTTCGCCAGACGGCATACATATTCACATACAGAATCTTCATTATCTGCCGAACAAGGTCCGATGATCACTGCGAATTTATCGGATTTTCCGGTAAAAATATCACGTATTTCTGCGTCTCGTTCTTTCTTTAACTGAATCAGTTTCTCTGACAGCGGATATTCTTCTTTCAGTTCTGCCGGTGATGGCAGAACTTTATTTACTTTCATAGACATATCTTTTCCCTTATCTTTATCCTAACAGATGTACCCCTCCAAGAAGTACATACGATATAAACCACATAATTACAGTTGCCATACAAATTCCAATGATAACAGCCGGAAATGCTTTCTTAAATTTCATTCCCAGAAGTGCTGCAATCAGAGACCCTGTCCATGCGCCGGTTCCCGGAAGAGGGATTCCCACGAATAACACCAGTCCCCAGAATTCATATTTTTCAATCTGGTCCTTCTGCCGCATCGCCTTGGATTCCAGTTTATCCACCAGCGGCTTGAATGTTTTCGTTCCCTTCATCCAGTTAAATACCGGTGTGATCAGAAGCAAAATAAATGGAACCGGAATGATATTTCCGATAATGCAAAGTGGAATCGCAGTCGATACCTTTACTCCAAGGATCGGTCCTGCAACAAGCAGCGCCCCGCGAAGTTCAAGGATCGGGATCATCGAGATCAGAAATACGATCACTTCTTTACTCACACTTCCGCTTAACGCATCAATAATCCCATGTATTAACGTATTGGTCATAAGAAACTCCTCTTATTTATTCATATATTTTTTCAGAAATGCAAACATTGCTTCCATCTCTTCTCTGGTTCCCACAGTGATACGCATATACTGTTCAATTCTTTCACTGCCCCAGAAACGCACATAGATGTCATTCTCTTTCAGTGCTTCAAATAATTCTTTTGCATCATAATCCGGATGCATGGCAAAGATGAAGTTCGATTTGGAATCCAGACAGTGGAATCCTAGATTCTTTAACTCTTCTTTCGCCCATTCCCGTGTCTCGATAATCTTATTCACACATTCTTCAAAATATGCCTTATCTTTCACCGCTTCCACACCGCATACCAGTGATGTCTGATTCATGGTGTAAGAGTTGAAAGAATACTTTGCATCATTCAGGTACTTGATCAGTGTCGGATTACTGATCGCGTAACCAATACGCATTCCTGCCATTGATCTTGCTTTTGAAAACGTCTGAACGATGATCAGATTTTCATATTTATCGATCAGTTCCATTGCAGAACGTCCTGCGAAATCAACGTAAGCTTCATCCACGATCACAATTACATCCTGATTGTGTGCGATAATATCTTCTACATCAACCAGATCTTCATAAAGTCCTGTCGGTGCATTCGGATTTGGGAAGATCACACCACCATTTTCTTTGTAATAATCTTCTTTTACAATCTTAAAGTTCTCGTCAAGCTTCTGGCATTCATACGGAATGCGGTACAGATCTGCCCATACCTTATAGAAAGAATAGGTGATATCCGGAAAAAAGATTGGTTTCTCTGAGTTAAAAAATGTCAGGAAACACATGGATAACACATCATCCGATCCTACTCCTACGAATACCTGATCCGGATTCACATGATAAAAATCAGCCAGCGCATTTACGAGTGGTGCCGCCGTCGGATCCGGATACAGACGCAGACGGTCTGTATTCATCTCCTCCAACGCCTTTGTCACCCCCGGTGCAGGTGCGTATGGGTTTTCATTGGTATTCAACTTGATTACTTTGCGCTGTGGCTGCTCGCCCGGCACATACGGTTCTACTTTTCGAATGTTCTTTTCAAATGCTTTCATGCTGCTCTCCTAGAAATATTCTTTCGCCAGTTCTTTGAATTTTGGAAGGGAATTCACGATTGTCTCATGTGATACGCAGTACGCAAGTCTTACATATCCAGGGCATGCAAACGAACTTCCCGGCACGATCAGAATATTATATTTCTTTGCAGCCTCACAGAATTCCTTCTCATTCGGAACCGGTGATTTCACAAACAGATAAAATGCTCCCTGTGGCTTAATGCACTCAAATCCGCACTCTTTCAGTCCGTTATACAGATCTTCTCTGTTGCGATCATAGAAAGAAAGGTCTGTCTTTTCATTCAGGCATTTTTCTACTACCTTCTGCTGCAGTGTCGGTGCATTAACAAATCCGAGGATACGTGTTGCGACATTAGCTGCGGAAAGTACTTCTTCACTGTCTTTTAATTCATCCGGAATAACCAAGTATCCGATACGTTCTCCCGGAAGTGACAATGATTTGCTGTAGGAGTATCCCACTACGGTATTGTCATAATATTTTGTGAGATACGGAACTTCTACTCCGTCATAAGCCAGCTCACGATAAGGCTCGTCGGAGATCAGAACGATGTCTGTTCCGAATTCTTTCTGCTTTGCCTCCATGATAGCGGCGAGCTTTTTGATCGTCTCTTCGGAATATACAACACCAGTCGGGTTGTTCGGATTATTGACGATAACGGCTTTTGTCTTTGGTGTGATCTTTTGTTCAAATTCATCCAGTTTTGGCTGGAAGTCAACGGTATTCGGTGAGATTTCTACCAGTACACCATCGTAGTTGTTCGTATAAGAACGATATTCTCCAAAATATGGTGCAAATGCGATCACTTCATCTCCCGGATTGATCAGCGCTTTCAAGATAACATTTAATCCACCGGCTGCACCAACCGTCATGACAATATTTTTGCCTTCAAAATGCGTATCAAAACGCTTATTTAAAGAATCAGCTACTGCCTCTCTTACATCTGCATATCCGCAGTTGCTGTTGGTATATCCGTGAAGTACGATTGGATCTTCCTCACTTACAATCTCAATGATTGCATTCTTCACGGCCTCCGGTGCCGGCACGTTCGGATTGCCCAGACTGAAATCAAATACATTCTCAGCTCCGTAAATTCCTGCCAGACGGTTACCTTCCTCAAACATTGCACGGATAGCCGAACTGTTGGCTACCATATTTTTCATCTTATCCGCTATCATTTTGTTGCTCCTTTCTCACTACAAGTCTTTCATTTGTAAGTCTTAGCCCTGCGCTTTCTCTGTCACATCACCCTTTTCTACCATAAAAGCTGGACGGTAAGAAAGCTTTGCCTTTCTAAGGCCTTCTGCTCCGGTATCATCTTCCCGGTTTACATATTTATAGTTCATGCATTCATGCTCTACAAACTGCTGATTGATCATCGTATATGCGCCCTGTACATCGGCATATGCTTTTTCAATATGCACGACATAAGTGTCTTCGCATATCGGCTCTCCGATCGTAAATGCAACAACTTTACCATCGATCCTTAAGACTCCTCCCGTCAGGTGAAGTTCTTCAAACAGTCTCAGGGAATTCAGTGCTACGCACATCTCTCCCCTTTTTTCATCATCATCTTCACAGTCATTCTCTATCCGCCACTTAAGTGCCATCTGGAAACATTCTTCCAGATTATCTTTTGTCATACTTTCATAAGACCAGCGGTCTTCGAACAGGCTTTTGAATTTGTTGATATGATTCCGCTTTCCGTGAAGTTTCTTTCCCGAAAGTGTTGCCAGTTTCTCAGATTCATAGACGTAATCTGCAGAATCTCTGTCGTATTCAATCTGGAATCTTCCCGGATACCACTCCTCTAACTGGGCAAAATATTCCGGTGTCACATTGTACATCAGGAATGGCCTGCCCTTCGCTTTGGAATATTCCATCATCTCTTCCAGGGCATTCTTCACATCTTCCGGTGCTCCGGCCGGGTAGGCAAAGGATACGTGATTCTCATCCTCACTTTTGAATACCAGTGCATTCTTGATGATCGCCCATTTTACCGGATACTGTCTGGACCAGAGATACACATTGGCAAATGTTCTCTCACAGCTTCTGCTGGTATGATGTTCAAAGTAATGTGAGATAATCTCCTGATCCTCTAATTCTGCACGTTTAAACTGTGTTGCTCCCATATTCTGTATTTACCTTCTTTAATTTTCCGGATTTTTTCTAAAATCTTATATTCCGGCTTCTTACATTTCTTCATTCATATTTGCAAGTTTTGCTGCCTGATCAGCCGCGATACAAGCATCAATGATCTCCTGAATATCACCGTTCATGATCTTATCCAGTTTGTATAATGTAAGTCCGATACGGTGATCTGTCACACGTCCCTGTGGGAAGTTGTAAGTACGGATCTTTTCCGATCTGTCTCCGGTACCGATCTGGCTCTTTCTTGCTTCTGCTTCTGCATCATGACGTTTCTGGCATTCCAGATCATATAACTTCGCGCGTAAAAGAGCGAACGCTTTGTCTTTATTCTGTAACTGAGATTTCTCTGTCTGGCTGTAGATTACAATTCCTGTCGGATAATGTGTCAGTCGTACAGCAGAGTCCGTGGTATTGACACACTGTCCACCGTTACCAGATGCACGCATAACATCGATACGGATATCTTTCTCATCAATCTGGATATCTACATCTTCTGCCTCCGGCATCACCGCTACTGTGATCGTAGAGGTATGGATACGTCCACCGGATTCGGTCTCCGGTACACGCTGTACACGGTGTACCCCGGATTCATATTTCATCTTGGAATAAGCACCTTTACCATCGATCATGAATGTTACATTTTTCATTCCGCCGATACCGATCTCTTCACATTCTACCAGCTCGACTTTCCATCTCTGGCTTTCTGCATAATGCATATACATACGGTAGATCTCTGCCGCAAAAAGTGCAGCCTCATCTCCGCCTGCACCGGCACGGATCTCAACGATAACGTTCTTTTCATCGTTAGGGTCCTTTGGAAGAAGAAGGATCTTCAGTTCCTGTTCCAGTTCTTCTACACGTTTCTTGTTATCATTCAACTCTTCTTTTGCAAGTTCACGCATCTCTTCATCGGACTCTTCCTCTAACATCTCAAGGCTGTCCTCAATTGCCTGCTTGCATTCTTTGTATTCATTATACGCCTCTACAATCGGAGTCAGATCATTCTGCTCTTTCATAAGTTTGCGGAAGCGGTTCTGGTCATTTGCCACATCCGGTTCCTGAAGTTCATTTAATATCTCATCCAGACGGATGCGCAGATCTTCTAATTTATCAAACATGGTATTTCCTCCTTAACATTACTCTTTATTGTACCTTCCCATAACTACTCGGTCAAGTCCCGCTAAATCCTTTTTTATCTCGATTTCCTCATATCCTTCATTTTTCAAAAGTTCTGATACATCTTTTCCCTGATCAAAGCCAATCTCGAACAGGATATATCCTCCCTTGTTCAGATATCTTATACTGTCTTTTACGATCAGACGATAAAAATAAAGTCCGTCCTCTTTTCCATCCAGCGCAATCCATGGATCATGAAGTTTTACTTCCTCATCCAGACGACTGATTTCTTCTGTCCTGATATAAGGCGGATTAGACACGATCATATCGTATTTTCCGGTGACAGATTCAAACAGATCACTTTTTATAAATCTTGCATCTGTTCCCAGACGGCTGTTGTTTTCTCGTGCAACTTTCAATGCCTCTTCCGAAATATCGCAGCCGGTTCCTTTCAGATGCATCTGTTTTTTTTCGCCGAATTTCAAAATACTTTCCAGAATACATCCCGAACCGGTACACATGTCCAGGATCTGCATATCTGGTCTGATCCGTTTTAAAGCCTCTTCTACCAGAATCTCTGTATCCTGTCTTGGAACCAGCACATTTTCATTCACTTTAAAATTTAATCCCATGAATTCCTGTTCACCGGTAATATGCTGAAGTGGAATTCTTCTTGCTCTTGTGCAGATATCTTTCTGATAGCTTTCTGCTTTTTCTTCTTCTACTTCTCTGTCCGGGTCTGCCAAAAATACTGCTCTGCTGATTCCGGTCTTATATTCAAGCAGATACCAGGCATCCAGTTTTGCTTCCCGTATCCCTGCCTTTTCAAGTTTTTCTGTTCCACTCTGGTAGAGATTACGAAGTGTGAAAATTTTCCCGTTCATACGCCCTCCAGTCAAATACAGCTTCTACTGCCTGTATCGCTACTTCTATCATATCATCATCCGGTTCACTGGTTGTCATCATCTGAATTGCCATTCCCGGCTTACTTAACAGATTGACCAGGGCATTTTCGCTGTTCCCCGCCAGTTTCAACACCTCATAAGAGATTCCGGCGATCACCGGAAGCAGTGCAATACGGACAACCACCCGCATCAAAGGAGATTCCACCCGAATCAGCAACAGTAAAATAATACTGATCGCCAGCACAAAAAACAGAAAACTTGTCCCACATCTTTTATGCTGTCTCGAACTTTTCCTTACATTCTCCACCGTAAGCGGCAGCCCATGTTCAATACAGTTGATACACTTATGCTCCGCACCGTGGTACATAAATGTTCTCTGAATATCCTCCATTCTGGAAATCAGCAAAATATACACAATAAAAATTCCAATCCGGACAACACCTTCTATCACGGTTCTAAGATGATACGACGGAATAACCGGTTTCATAAGTGTCGACAGAAAATACGGCAATATCATAAAGATTGCAACTGCTGCAACAATGGAAAAGGCAACCGTTCCTGCCATCATCAGGTTCTCTTGCTTTTCTTTCTTTTTCAGATCTTTTCCGGAAAGCTCTTTTTCTTCTTCCTCTTCGTAAAAACTTGCCGAAAAAGTCAGCGTCTTGATTCCAAGTACCATGGAATCAATAAAATTAAAAACCCCCCGGACAAAAGGAATCGTAGTCAGTTTTTTCCAATTGCCAGTAATACTGTGAAACGTCTCTGTCTGAACAAAGATCTCTCCGTCCGGTTTTCTGACAGCCACAGCATAACGATCCTGATTCTTCATCATGATTCCCTCTAAAACTGCCTGTCCGCCGATATTTGATGATTTCATATATTCTCCTTATACCACATCTTCTGGAACAAAGACTATCTCTTGCCCGAAGATCTATTGTAATGAAAAAAGGGTTGAGATTCAAAAACCTCAACCCAATACTTGTAATCTTATTTGTCCATTCCGTATTTCTTATTGAACTTATCAACACGGCCACGAGCCTGAGTTGCTTTCTGCTGTCCTGTATAGAATGGATGACATTTAGAACAGATTTCTACGTGGATTTCTTCACTTGTAGATCCTGTTACGAATGTATTTCCACAGTTACAAGTTACAGTTGCCTGATAATAATTTGGATGTATTCCTTCTTTCATGATTTTCACCTCTTCTTTATTTTTTGACACGCACTTAATGTGCAGTAAATTTCTTTTATTTACACAGCTCGTTCATTGTAACACAAGAATCAAGTTTTGTCTAGATAAATTTTGTCTTTTTTACCATTTGTATTAATTCTTCATTATTCCGCGTTCTTGAGAACATATTCAGTATGTTATCTACCGCCTCTTCCGGACGCAGTCCGTTCAGTGCTCTTCTCATACTTTCAACAGCTTCCTGTTCCTCTTTTGAAAGCAGAAGATCTTCTCTTCTTGTTCCTGATTTTAAGATATCAATAGCAGGAAACATTCTTTTTTCGGAAAGCTTGCGGTCCAATACCAGTTCCATATTACCGGTCCCTTTAAATTCTTCATATACAACATCGTCCATCTTGCTTCCCGTATCCACAAGTGCCGTTGCCAGTATTGTAAGACTTCCGCCTTCTCTCATATTTCTCGCCGCACCAAAGAAACGCTTCGGCATGTGAAGTGCTGCAGGATCAAGTCCTCCGGATAATGTTCTTCCTGACGGAGGTACTGTAAGGTTATAAGCTCTTGCCAGTCTTGTAATACTGTCTATCAGGATCATGACATCTTTTTTGTGCTCTACCAGTCGTTTGGCCCGTTCGATCACCATCTCTGATACACGCTTATGGTGCTCAGGAAGCTCATCAAACGTAGAATAGATCACTTCTACATTCGGTCCCTCTATTGATTCACGGATATCCGTTACTTCTTCCGGACGCTCATCGATCAGAAGAATCAAAAGATGTACTTCCGGATTATTCTTTTGTACGGATAATGCAACCTGCTTTAATAAGGTTGTCTTTCCTGCTTTCGGTGGTGAGACGATCATACCTCTCTGTCCTTTTCCGATCGGAGACATCAAATCCATAATGCGCATTGCAGTACTTGTCTTTCCACATTCCAGACTCAGTCTTTCATTCGGAAAGATTGGTGTCATATCTTCAAAATTTTTTCTGTGCATAGCCTTCATAGGATCCATCTCATTGATCTTTGAAAGATATAAAAGTGCACTGAATTTTTCCTGCTGTGTTTTGATTCTTGTATTTCCTTCCAGTATATCTCCTGTTTTCAGATTAAATCTTCGGATCTGAGACGGAGATACATAGACATCGTTTTCCCCCGGCAGATAATTAGCACTTCGGATAAATCCATAACCATCCTGCATAACTTCAAGAATCCCATGTGCCGTAATTCCACTGTCCAGCTTATCTATATCATGTACTTCTTTATCTCCTGTATTAGCAGATAATTCTTTCACGTTTTCTCGTGCCGATTTCTTTTCTTTTTCATCTTCTTCCAGCATACGCTCTATCAGTTCTGCCTTTTTCATGGTGGAAATTCCCTTTAATCCTCTTGCTTTAGCGAGATCTTTTAACGTCGCCAGCGGAAGAGATTCATATTTTTCTCTCATCATATTAGTCCTTTCACATCAAACTGCTTTCATTCTAGTTTCTTCATTTATTAAGTAGCATCTCTTACTTTACTGGAAAATCACGTCAGAAATGACGATACTATTTGAAACATGGAGATATTATACTACATCTTTGTTCTTTTTTAAAGTTCTTTTTCATAACGGTATATCTATTCTACCCAATTCCTCTTTTGTGCGTATATTGACTTGAACTTCTATGAATGATATGATTAAACAAACTTATGAAAAGGTGGTATCCATAAAATGACGAATAGTGAAAAAGCCCTGAAAATGCACGAAGAATGGCATGGAAAGATTGAAACTTGTGCAAAATCCCACGTAAATTCACGTGAAGATCTTGCAATTGCCTATACCCCTGGTGTTGCAGAACCTTGTAAGGTAATCGCAAAAGATCCCGAGGCTGCCTATACTTATACTATGAAATCCAATACTGTAGCTGTTGTTTCTGACGGAAGTGCCGTACTCGGTCTTGGTAATATCGGTGCTCTTGCGGCAATGCCTGTTATGGAAGGAAAGGCTGTTCTTTTTAAAGAATTCGGTGGTGTCAACGCTGTACCGATCTGTCTTGACACACAGGATACTGAAGAGATCATCAAAACAGTTGTAAATATCGCCCCTGCTTTCGGAGGGATCAATCTGGAAGACATCAGTGCTCCAAGATGCTTTGAAATCGAAGAACGACTGAAAGAACTGCTGGATATTCCTGTATTTCATGATGACCAGCACGGAACTGCTATCGTAGTTCTTGCCGGAATCATTAATGCTATGAAAGTAACCGGAAAAGATAAGGAATCTTCCAAAGTTGTCGTAAATGGTGCCGGTTCTGCCGGAGTTGCTATTACCAAACTGCTCCTGACCTACGGCTTTAAACATGTCACCATGTGCGACATAAATGGAATTCTCGGAAAAGATTCCAAAGACCTCAACTGGATGCAGGAGAAGATGGTTGAAGTAACCAACCTGGAACAGAAAACCGGTAAACTCGCCGATGCATTAAAAGGTGCTGATATTTTTGTCGGCGTATCGGCTCCGAATATTGTTACACCGGAAATGGTTGCTTCTATGAACAAAGATGCCATCTTATTTGCCATGGCCAATCCGGTACCTGAGATCATGCCAGATATTGCAAAAGCTGCGGGCGCTAAAGTAGTAGGAACCGGCCGTTCCGACTTCCCGAACCAGGTAAATAACGTGGTTGCTTTCCCTGGTATCTTCAAAGGTGCTCTCGATGGACGTGCTACTGCCATCACCGAAGATATGAAACTGGCTACTGCAAAAGCAATCGCAGGTCTTGTTCCTGATGAAGAGCTGAATGAAAATAATATTCTTCCTGAAGCATTTGACCCACGTGTTGCAGATGTTGTAAGCCGTGCTGTAAAGGAACTGATCTGATATGACCGTACACTGGGGAGAAAAAAGATACTATTCTCTGGATTATTATCTGAAAAAGACTTATGGTGAAAAGCTCTATAAGATATCTCTCGACGGCGGCATGACATGTCCAAACAGGGATGGTACCCTCGGAACCCACGGTTGCATTTTCTGCAGCCGTGGAGGTTCCGGCGATTTTGCCGCCAGTCGTACTCTGTCTGTCACAGAGCAGATTGAAGCCGGGAAGCAGCAGTCTGCAAAAAAATATACCGGATCATCTTACATTGCTTATTTTCAGGCATATACCAACACTTATGCTTCTTTAGAATATCTGGAAACATTATATATGGAAGCAATTACACATCCTGATATCCGGATTCTTTCCATAGCTACCAGACCGGATTGTCTAAGCGAAAAGATTCTGGATCTCCTGGAAAATTTAAACCGGATCAAACCAGTCTGGGTTGAACTTGGTCTTCAGACTATTCATGAAGAAAGCGCCCGATATATCCGCAGAGGTTATGAGCTTCCGGTATTTGAAAATGCAGTATCCGAGCTTCGAAAGCGTGGAATCGATGTTATTGTCCATACAATCCTGTGTCTTCCAAATGAAACCGAACAGGATATACTCAAGACCATAGAATACCTGAACCACCAGGATATTCAGGGCATCAAACTGCAGCTTTTACATGTATTAAAAGATACCGATCTGGCCGACATCTACCTGGCCTCTCCATTCTACATTCCCACACCGGAAGAATACTACCAGCTTCTCGGGATGTGTATCAGCCACTTAAGACCGGACATCGTTATCCACCGATTAACCGGAGACGGACCAAAAAATCTTTTGATCGCCCCTTTATGGACCTGTAACAAAAGGCAAGTTCTGAATCAGTTCCAGTCTTACTTAAAAACACATGACATCTGGCAGGGAAAGGAGTGTTAACCTTGGCCAAATCTTTTACGTTATATAAATTGATCATTTTGTATATGTTGAACGAAGTTGATTTTCCTCTTACCAATTCCCAGATATCAGAATTTATTCTGGATGAAGGATATACAACCTACTTTAAATTACAGCAGGCTTTATCCGAACTTCTGGAATCAGGATTTATTCGTGAAGAATCTACTCATCACCGTACATTTTACCATCTTACGGAAGACGGAGCAGAGACCATCCATTATTTTACAAACGATATCTCTCCTGCAATTCAGCATGATATCGACGAATTTTTAAAAGAGAAACATTACGAATTAAAAAATGAGATGTCCGTAAAAGCGGACTATTTCGAGAATTCCAACATGGAATATTCTGTACGCTGTCAGGTCATCGAACAGGGACTTCCTCTGATCGACCTCACCGTAACAGCCCCGACAGAATCCGAAGCTGCAACCATTGCAAACAACTGGCAGAAACGGAACCAGGAGATTTATGCGTTAGTAATGGCGAAGTTGTTGTAGTAATTATTTTGGTGACTTACCCCGGACCTGAATAAAAGGATAGAAGCCATTTCTGTGCTGATTCAATCATGGAGAAATGGCTTCTATCCTTTTATTCAGTTACGTTTTTGTATGCCATAATAATTATATAATGGAACCTTAACCGTTGTGATATCTTGATTGGAACAATTTAAAATAGAAAATCGCTCATGACATAGTTGCTGACATCGATTCCTTTTTCTGTTAACCGGATGTATTCGCCGGTGTCTTCAAGCAGCTGCTTTTGGTACATATCGATCAGTACTTTTCCATATGCATTTTCAATACTTCTTCCGAAAGTCTGCCTGAAGTCAGTCTTGGATACTCCTTCGATTTTTCTGAGCCCCAGAAACATATATTCTTCCATCTGATTCTGCAAACTAAGAACTTCAATCTCACCGCCTTCTACGAATCGTTGGTTATTGATAAGAGATGCCGCACCGGTTCCGATTCCCAGATATTCTGTGCGGTTCCAGTATCCAAGGTTATGCCGGCATTCATATCCTTCTTTGGCATAATTAGATATCTCATATCTGTGATAGCCGTAACTCCACAAAATATTTTTTGTAAACTGATACATCATCCGTTCCGTATCTTCATCCGGAAGTTCTCTTCTTCTTCTCGCCTCAGCGCGTTCACCCTCTCCGTACTTTTCATAGAACGGCGTTCCTTCTTCGATGATCAAACTGTATGCGGAGATATGTTCCGGACCAAGTTCTGCCACTTTTTTTAATGTATCTTCCCATCCTCCCAATGTCTGAAATGGAATTCCCGACATCAGATCTACATTGATATTCTGAAATCCCACTTCTCTTGCAAGCGTATAGGTATCCAGGAAGTCTTTATATGTATGAATTCTTCCGAGCATCTTTAATTCCTGATCATCCGTTGACTGTAATCCGATACTCAGACGATTAATCCCGACATTCCGATATGCCATCAATTTCAACTTATCTACTGTCCCCGGGTTCACTTCTACCGTGATCTCCGCGTCCGAATCAATTGGAAATGTAGCACGTATCGCATCGAAGATACTCCTCATCTGCTGAGTTTCTAATATGGACGGTGTACCGCCTCCTATAAAAATACTGCTTACATGGTACATACCGGCAAGATCATAATAAGAACGGATCTTCTGGCACAAGCCCATGACATACTCCTGTCTCGCTTCAGGTGTTGCAGGCGCAGACAGGAAATCACAGTACCGACATTTTTTTACACAAAATGGAATATGGATATATAACTCTAATGGTCTCATTATTTATCATCCAGCTTCAATACACTCATAAATGCTTTCTGCGGAATCTCTACGTTGCCCACCTGACGCATACGTTTCTTTCCTTCTTTCTGTTTTTCCAGAAGCTTTCTCTTACGGCTGATATCTCCACCATAACATTTTGCCAGCACGTCTTTACGCATCGCACGAACTGTTTCACGCGCGATGATCTTACTTCCGATTGCTGCCTGGATTGGAATCTCGAATAACTGTCTCGGGATCTCTTCTTTTAACTTCTCGCACATCTTTCTTCCGCGTTCGTATGCAGTATCTGCATGAATGATAAATGACAATGCATCGACTTCTTCTTTATTGATCAGGATATCCAGTTTGACAAGTTCTGACTTCACATAACCGGCCATCTCATAGTCAAACGAAGCATATCCTCTTGATCTTGATTTTAATGCATCAAAGAAATCATAAATGATTTCATTAAGCGGGAGCTGATAATGTAATACTGCACGTGTCTCTTCAATATACTCCATACCTTCATATACGCCTCGACGTTCCTGGCACAGATCCATGATCGCACCGATAAACTCCGATGTCACCATGATCTCTGCTTTTACCATTGGCTCTTCCATATATTCGATCTCTGAAGGATCCGGAAGGTTCGATGGATTCGTAAGCTCTATCACATCTCCATTTGTCTTGTGTACTTTATAGATAACCCCCGGCGCAGTTGTTACCAGATCCAGATTATATTCTCTTTCCAGACGTTCCTGAATGATCTCCAGATGCAGAAGTCCAAGGAATCCACAGCGGAATCCGAATCCCAGTGCAATTGAAGTCTCAGGTTCGAACTGCAGTGATGCATCATTTAACTGTAATTTCTCCAACGCATCCCTGAGATCCGGGTATTTTGCGCCATCTGCCGGATATAATCCACAGTAAACCATTGGATTTACTTTCTTATATCCCGGAAGCGGTTCTGCACATGGATGTGCCGCATTGGTTACCGTATCACCCACGCGGGTATCCTTTACGTTCTTAAGACTTGCCGTAATATAGCCTACCATTCCGGCACTCAGTTCCTCACACGGAATAAACTGTCCGGCCCCAAAATAACCAACTTCTACTACTTCTGCCTTAGCTCCTGTCGCCATCATAAGAATCGGTGTTCCTTTTTTTACAGTTCCTTCTATGATTCTGCAAAATACGATAACACCTTTATACGCATCATATAAAGAATCAAAGATCAACGCCTGAAGCGGTGCTTTCGGATCTCCGGTTGGTGCCGGTATCTTTGCCACGATTTCTTCCAGCACCTGATCTACATTCAGTCCGGTCTTTGCAGAAATCTGCGGCGCATCCTCTGCCTCTATTCCGATCACATCCTCAATCTCTTCAATCACACGTTCCGGATCGGCACTTGGAAGATCGATCTTATTTAATACCGGTACTACATCCAGATCATGATCCAGCGCAAGGTATACATTGGCAAGCGTCTGTGCTTCTACCCCCTGTGCGGCATCCACTACCAGAATTGCCCCGTCACAAGCTGCAAGGCTTCGGGATACTTCATAGTTAAAGTCTACATGCCCCGGCGTATCGATCAGGTTAAAGATATACTCTTCTCCATCCTTTGCCTTATATACCGTTCTGACTGTCTGGGCTTTGATCGTGATTCCTCGTTCTCTTTCCAGCTCCATATTGTCTAACACCTGGGACTGCATCTCACGACTGGTAAGAAGTCCCGTCATCTCAATGATACGATCCGCCAGTGTTGATTTACCATGGTCAATATGTGCTATAATACAAAAATTTCGAATTTTACTCTGATCTATTCCTGACACTAATATCTTCTCCTTAATTAAATGTTTATCTTATCAATTCTATCATGCAGCACTGTATTTTACAATGAAAAGTTCCACACTCATCACATCATTCAGGCGTCCCGTCTTTACCATCTCTTCGGTATCTACAGCCTCTTCCAGAATGTTCCTTAACTCTTTCTTTTCAAATGTGCGGCATTGCTGCATATATTTTCCCGCCACAAACGGATGAAGTCCGACTGTCTTTGCGATTGATGATTTATCGTAGCGTTTCCCCACCAGATCTTTCACTTCCAAAAGCAGCTTAAACTGTCTCGTCAGAAGGTATAAGATACGCATCGGCGGTTCTTTTAATGCCAGAAGATCATAATAGTAATCAAGCGCCTTTTTCTGGTTCTTCATTGCAACCGCTTCTACCATATCAAAAATCTTATTTGTAATCTGTGTTGTACAGATTGCTTCTATATCTGATATCTCAATCTCTTCTTTTCCCATACAGTAACAGAAGAGTTTTTCCAGTTCTTTTTCCAGATTCTCCATATCCGTTCCTGTTGTTGACAGAAGATATCTGGCCGTCTGTTCCTTGATCTTGTAGCCTTCTTTTTTTACATTACCTGCAACCCAGTATAATAACGTCTTCTCATCCTGACGCGCCATCTCAACTACGCGTCCTTTACTCTTCACCGCTTTATACATCTTTCCTCGTTTGTCCGCCTCATTTTCCACGAACAAAAAGCATGCCGTATCCGGCATCGTCTTGATATAATCGGCCAGATCCGGTGTTGCATTTTTAAAAAATCCCGAGTTTTCTACCACTATCAGACGACGCTTTGCAAAAAACGGCATTGTCTCGGCAAGATCTATGAGTTCACCCGGATTTATCCCTTTGCCTTCATAATATGCATAATTTACCGTATCCCCATCCGGAAATATTGCCTTGGTTATCCGGTCTCTGTATTGCTTTTTCAGATAAGCCTCTTCCCCATACAGGAGATATACCGGCTTAAAATTTCCTGTTTTTATATCTTCATTTAAACTTTTCATCGGTGTTCTCCTATCTTTTTCACCTCTTAAAAGTATACTGAATTCTCCTTTTAAGTTCAACCGTTTCTCCCATGAATCCGCATACTTTTTTTATTTACAGTTATTCCAAACGCACCGTTTTCCTGTGTAGAATATATTTTCGCGCCACTGTTTTCAAGTCTTTCCAAAGTATCTTTATGTGGATGTCCGTAACGATTCTTCCTTCCTGCCGAAATCCATGCATATCTTGGTTTTACATTTTCCAGAAATGCTTCCGTTGTAGAATTCTTTGATCCATGATGTGCAGTCTTTAATACCTCCCATGAAATCTTCTTTTCCTGTAGATAAGAGAGCGTATCTGTCAGACTTTCTTCTCCTTCTTTTTCCACGTCTCCTGTAAAAAGCATGTCAAATCCCTCGTATTCCAGATGTAGGATCATGGATGCTTCATTTCCGGGATTCATATTCTTTTCTTTCGGCCCCAGACAGGTGAATCTCAACTTTCCTTCTCTGATCTGCGTCCCGTTTTCCATTTCCCAGACCGTCGTTCCATTATCTTCTGCTACACTTATAAGCTCTTCTAACTTTTCATCCCGGTACGCTTCTCCTGTCACAACAAGATTCCGTATTTTTATCCCGACCTGCTGCCTTTTCAGCATTTCTTCAATTCCATTCATATGATCTATGTCTCCATGAGATACGAACACATAATCAATACTTCCTATTCCTCTGTACTTTAAAAACGGTTCTATCCGATATTTCCCGACATTTTTTATATCACTGCTGCCTCCATCGATCAGATAAGTCTTATGCTCCGGTCCCTCCACACAGATACAGTCTCCCTGTCCTACATCCAGCATCGTAACCTCTGCTCCGATTCTTACCCAGGGGCCCGATATCAATATCAGAAATCCAACCGTATAAAGCGTTATACTTATGATATATTTTTTCCCGTTTCTTTTAAATTTTAATATCAAAATCACTGTCATAAGCACCAGATAATAGATAAAGATTCTTCTCTTATCCGGCCTTCCCGCCACCCATCTTGCCATCGGAAGCTTTATTGTAAAAACGCAGCATTTATCATACACCCATAAGATACATCTGCAGATCCACAAAATCCATTTTCCGGGTATCCACCCGGCCATCTTTATAAATGACCCGATCATTCCACAGGTTAAAACTACCGACATCAGCGGAAGTATTATAAGATTCAGCAGTATACTATACACCGGAATCTCAAAAAAATTATATAAGATCACCGGCCACAATAAAACATTGATTCCCAGGCTTGCACACAGGCTCTTACACCGCATCTCATTTTCAAGCACCGGTATCACCGTACAAACTGCAAAAATAGCTCCAAACGACAACCAAAAGCCACCATCGTACAGATAAAGCGGATGGATCCCGACCGTTAGCACAGCTGAAGCCGCAAGTGCCGTCGGCATATCATAATGTCTACCGGTAATATCCGCACCTATCCGAAATACGAACATCACCCACGCCCGGATCACCGACACGGTCATTCCGATCATCATCACATACAGACACAACAGAATCCCTCCCGTGATTCCACCTGCCTTGTATGAACCTGTCATTCTCCTTGCTATCCGATATACTCCAAGTCCCGCAAACGATAGATGAAGTCCGGAAATCGCCAGGATATGTCCAATCCCGTTTACCTGATATAATTCTTTCATTTCCTGATCCATACCGCTTTTTTCACCAAGGAGTATTGCCGCAAGTGCTGAACCATCCCGTTCTCCCATCTCGCGTTGCAGCATTTTCTGCCAGTTCATCCGGAATTTTTCAAGTCTGTCTTTTAATTTGTTTCGTTTGTAATCCGTAATCTGTATATCATCCGATCGGACTTTCCCATGGATTCCCTGTTTTTGATAATAAAATTTCTGATCAAAATTTCCAGGATTTCTGGCCTCTTCATAAAATGATACCTTTCCACACACTTTAATCTGGTTTCCTATATGTAATTTTGGGCTGGAATTTGTATAAATGATAATTTTCGATTCTTGAAATTTTTTTGAGTTTGAATAAATAGAATTTTCTTTCAGATAGATCATCCGGCAGTTCTCTTTTTGCTCTTGCCTGTATATTTTGCCGCAAATGGTAATATTATCACCTTCTGCGGCATATCGTTCAATCGGGGAAGGGCGAAGTTCTTTTATGAACCGCTCTCTTCCCCACACAACCATAAAAGCAATGATGCATAGAACCATCAGACACACACTAAGAAGCGGTCTGTTTTTCACATGCTACTCTCCTTCCACAATATTGGGATTTCTGGAAAGAGGTTTTTCCAAATTTATCTTTCCCATATAAGTAATATCTGTTTTTCCGTCAATCAGGATCTGTACTCTGCTGATCGCACTTCCATCTACAATAGAATTCACAATTGCATATACCGGAACTTCCGGATTCATTACATTCGTCGTATCAAGGAATCCGGCGTCCAGATTCACGTAACAGATATGATCTTTTACCGATACACTAAGTACTTTTGTTCCTTCTGGGAGCACTGCTGATTCATTATCTGAATCCGGTCCCTTGATCAGCTGTTCGACCAGTGCTTTTTCTCTGGACACACTGCTACTGTATCTGACATTTACCTTTTCTTTTACAAGACGGGTGCCCTTTTTATTTCCATAATATAAAAGAAATGTCTCATTCTGATAAGCATGCAGACTGGATCCCGTATTCTGTACAAAATCCGATGGCTGCATATATCCTATCTCCTGGCCGTTCTGATCCTCCAGCGGCTCTCCTTCTATCGTAAACAATACAGCATCTACTCCATCTATCTGTCCAAGCGACTGTACCACCGACGCCCGCAGTACAATTTCTTCCGTTACACTCAGTTTTTGATATGCACGATTAAAATCCACTGTCAGATTTTTGGAATGAAGCGACCAGTTCTTTATCTTTACACCTTTCACAAAGGCACTGCGATAATTAATATTATCTGTATTTTTCTGGACTTTCCCTAACACATAATTAATCTGCGCTTTTTTTGTCTTTCCTTTGATTCTTGTGCCCTTCTCAACCAGTGAAACTCCCTCTGAGTCTGTATAGTAAATCCTGGTGCCGCTAACCTTATCCTCTTTTTTACATCCTGATACTGCTATGATGCAAACAGCTATAAGCAGCAGGATCTTGTAAATTTTTTTCATATTCATCTTAATCTCCTTCTGCCTAAGATACATAGTTTAACGGGATTCTTACCGTAAAAGTAGTTCCTTCCGATGGCTGACTGAATACTTTGATCGCCCCTCTGTGCATAACCACTGCACTTCTTGCGATTGCCAGACCAAGTCCTGTTCCGCCAATTTCTCTTGAATGGGACTTGTCCACCCGGTAGAATCTCTCAAATATATGTTCCTGTGCTTCAGCAGGTATACCGATTCCCGAATCCGCCACCTCAATATAGCAGTTTTTGTGATCCGCATTTAAAGATACATGCACCCATCCATTTTCCTTATTATACTTGATGGCATTCTCCACCAGATTCGATATTGCCAGAGAGATCTTCATCTCATCTACCTCTGCCGTCACCGGACGAAAACTTTCATAGACCAGTTCGATATTTCTTGTAGCCGCAATCGGACGCAGTCTCTTTAATATCTTTTCTATCAGTTCGTTCATATTTTCTGACTTTATATTCATTGTATTCGCGGTCTTGTCCATCTTGACCAGCGAAAGCAGGTCATTAATAATCTTATTTTCTCTCTCGATTTCTTCCGACATGTCCCCCATAAATTCTTTATAGAGTTCTACCGGTGCATCTTCCTGCAAAAGCAGCGAATCCGCCAGTACTTTCATGGATGTCAGCGGTGTCTTTAACTCATGTGACACATTCGATACGAATTCATTTCTCGAGTCATCCAGAGTCTTCATGCGTCCCGACATCTTATTGAACGCTTCCGATAATTCCATTGTCTCTGTGTACGTATTCTCATGAAGGTAATCATCGTCATAGCCTTCTGTAACCGCAGAAATGGATTCTGTAATGCGTTTAAAAGGTTTTAACATAGCCATTCCCGAAAGCACAGCAATCATAAGGATAACCAGGATCGATGCAAGTGCTACCACATCTGCTTTGTTTCTTAAAATCTCCAGACTGTCCAGGACAGAATCTGTCGGTGCACTGACAAGCAATACTCCTACAATCGAATCATCTTTTCCTAAAATCGGCGCTGTCACTTCTATATATCTGTTTTTCTTATTATACTCGCTGGTTCCTTTCTCTTTGAAACAACGGATCACATTACCCGATACGATAGTTTTTCCTTCATCCATTTCATATGTATCTTCCTGGATCTTAAAATTACCATCGATTACCATTACCCGGCCGCTGTAGATATTAGATAGCTGAACCAGTTCTGTTCTGATCGTCTCTGACGTATCTCCCGTAAGATAGCCCGAACTGCTCAGCTGATTACTGAGAATGGTACATTGATTCTGTATCTCAGCAGTTCGTACCTCCACTGCTCTTTTCTCATAGCTGGTCAGGAACACCCCTCTCATAATCAATACCGGAACAATCCCTGCCAGTGCCACCAGCAGGATGATCCGGAATTTCATGCTCCTGAATATATTCTTTTTAAAATATTTTTTAACCCCTGAAATAATAACCCACTCCCCATTTCGTATAGACATATTTTGGATCGCTTGGATTCGTTTCAATCTTTTCACGAAGTCTCCGGATATGTACATCCACAGTTCTTGCATCTCCCGGATACTCATATCCCCATACGATATTCAAAAGATTCTCTCTGCTGTAGACTTTACCTGGATTCATGGCAAGCAGTTCCAGAAGATCGAATTCTTTTGCTGTCAGATTGATTTCCTTTTCTCCGATGATCACGCGTCTGCTTTCGCAGTCAATCTTCATCTCGCCTTTTACGATCACTTTTTCATTTTCCTGATTTTTATCGCGCTTGCTGACACGGCGCATAATGGCTTTGATCCTTGCCTTCACTTCCAGAATATTGAATGGCTTTGTTATGTAATCATCTGCTCCATAATCCAGTCCCAGGATCTTATCCATATCGTCGCCTTTTGCTGTAAGCATAATGATCGGAACATCCGAATATTCCCGGATCTGCTGACACACTTCAAAACCGTCATATTTCGGAAGCATGACATCCAGAAGAATGATATCATATGCATTCTCCTTTGCCAGTTTCAGTGCCTCTTCTCCGTCATAAGCACAGTCCACATCATATCCATCCTGCTCCAGACTAAACCGGATTCCTTTTACTATCAGTTTTTCATCATCCACAACCAATACTCGTCTGCTCATGTTCCTACTCCCTTGTCAGATCTTAATTTGATCTTTTACTTTCTGAAATACACCGTCCTTAATACCTTCCACTTCCATCAGATCTTCTATCTTCTGAAACTTTCCATGCTCATCTCTGTAACGAATGATCGCGTCAGCCTTCGCCTCTCCGATTCCGGATAGTGTCATCAATTCGTCCTTCCCGGCCGTATTAATATCCACCTTGCCATCTGCCGTACTTCCGGCATCTGTGCTTTTTGTTGCATCTGTCTTTTCATTATCCGCATTCTGTACGAAAGTACCGTTGTTCTCTGTTCCGGCTTTTGCCTCTTCTTTCGTCGGAACATATATTCTGGAACCATCTTCAATCTTTTCTGCCTGATTCAGAGCCTCACCTGCTGCCTCATCCGTAAATCCTCCAGCCATCTGAATAGCTTCATACAAACGACTGTCCGATGTCAGTTCATACACTCCCGGAGACTTCACTGCCCCGCATACATGTACATAACAGATTTGTAGTTTTTCCTGCTTAAGGCCAGCTTTTTCTGTCATGTTATCATCCGTTCCCGCTTCTGATCCTTCAGCCTCTTTTGCAGTATTTCCATCTGCTTTTTCCACATCCGGTTCACGCCCGTCCAACGAAATAAGTTCCGTCTGTTCCTGTGATTTTCGGTCTCTGCATCCGGTCAGATTCACGACACATATCATACTCAGTATCATGGTAAAGATCAGCAATATACGGCATATTTCCTTCTGTATTTTTCTCTGTTCTGTTATTCTGTTCTGTCTTTTTTCCCTATGCATAACTTCTCCTTTACAGCCTGTCGAAAACTGTAAATCCCCGCATATGCCTAGTGAAATAATTGTACTATTTCCACTGAAAAATTGCAACACCAATCAGGGCAATGGACATTCCAATAATTTTACGGATTTCCAGTGGTTCTTTGTCTACTCCGAACAATCCGAGAAGTTCTATTACGTACGCTACGATCAACTGCGAGATTACAATCAAAAGCGCTGCCTTCGCCGGTCCCAGTGCCTCCATACTCTTGATCACGGTCCATGTGATCCCTGCACCGATCACTCCTCCGAGGAGTACATATTTGGGCTCTACCTTCCACAAATTCCCAATAGAATCCCGCCCGGCGATCAGCCATGCTGCTGCACACAGCAGAAATGCACTAAACTGCACCCATCCATTACTCACCCACATCCCCGTTGTCTTCGTCACCTGCGTATTAAATACTCCCTGTACACTCATAAGCGCTCCCGACAAAAGCGCAATCAAAAAACCAGTCATCTCCATACCTCCTGCTTATGCAGATAATATGTCCCATGACTGGTTTTTTATGCTGTTAATTTCAAAAAATATTACAGTACCTTCTTTAAAATCCGGATCATCTCATCCACATGCTCTTTTTCAATAATAAGAGGTGGTACAAAACGAATCACATCGCTTCCGGCTCCGATGATCAGAAGTCCTTCTTTTAAGGCCTCTTTCGTAATCTCGGATAATGGCTTTGTCACCTGTATTCCCTGCATCAGTCCTTTTCCTTTAACGGCCTTTACGCAGTCATATTCTGACTTCAGTTCTTCTAGTTTTTCTGTCAGATATGCACCGAGTTCCTGCACATGTGCCACAAGATTCTTTTTCTCAAAAATCTCGATCGTCTTACTTACAGCTGTACATGCCAGAGGATTTCCGCCGTAAGTAGTTCCGTGATCACCTGGCTCTAGTGAATACTTCGCGATCTCTTCTGTCATTGCAAACGCTCCTACCGGAATTCCGTTTCCGATTGCTTTTGCCATAGACATAATATCAGGTCTGATACCATAAGACTGCCATGTGAACATGGAACCGGTTCTTCCCATACCACACTGCACTTCGTCACAAATCATCAGAATTCCTTCTTCATCGCAAAGTTTGCGGATCCCTTTCATAAATTCCTCTGTAGCCAGATTGATGCCGCCTTCTCCTTGAAGCGGCTCCAGGATAATCGCACATGTTTTGTCTGTTACCAGTGCTTTTACACTGTCCAGATCATTATATTCTGCAAATGACACTCCCGGTACAAGTGGCTCAAACGGTGCACGATATGGATCATGACCTGTTACCGATAACGCTCCAAAGCTTCTTCCATGAAAAGATTCCTTCATAGCAATGAATTCATAACGGCCGGTTCCTTTTTTGTATGCATATTTTCTTGCCGCTTTTAAAGTTCCTTCTACCGCTTCTCCGCCACTGTTGGTAAAGAAAATCCGATCCATTCCGGTAATACGTTTCAGATCTTCTGCTGCTTTTCCACATACGGTATTGTAATACAAATTAGATGTGTGAAAAAGCTTGTCAATCTGTGCTTTTAATGCTTCATTCAACTCCTGATTGCCGTATCCCAACGAAGACACCGCATATCCGGCTGCAAAATCCAGATATTTCTTTCCTTCTGTATCATACAGATATGCACCTTCACCGTGATCTAACACAATCGGAAACTGGTTATAAGTATGTAACAAAGCTTCGTTTGTTTCTTTCATATATTCATTCATAGCTTATTCTCCGTGATAATATCTTTCTTCTACATCATTTTTGATTGCTGTTCCGATTCCCTTATTCGTAAAGATTTCAAGAAGCAGGCAGTGTGGAATTCTTCCATCCAGAATATGTACTCTAGATACACCGTTTTCGATTGCATCAATACAGTTCTGGATCTTCGGAAGCATACCTCCACCGATATATCCTTCCTCCATCAGTTTCTTCCCTTCGGAAACATTTAACTCTGAAATCAATGTAGACGGGTCATTCGAATCTTTGTATACACCTTCAATATCTGTTAAGAATGCAAGTTTCTCTGCATTGATCGCTTTCGCGATTGCACATGCCGCATCATCCGCATTAATGTTATAAGTATTGTATTCATCATCCAGACCGATTGGTGCAATAATCGGAAGGAAATCTTTTTCCAGAAGATCATAGATGATATCCGCATTCACTTCTTTGACATCGCCGACAAATCCGATATCTTCACCGTCTGCCAGTTTCTTATCCACTTTCAGAAGGCCGCCGTCTTTTCCACTGATACCAATGGCTCTTACACCGAGCTGTTCCACTAACTGAACAAGACTTTTGTTAACTTTACCAAGAACCATCTCTGCGAGTTCCATTGTCTCTGCATCCGTCACACGAAGTCCATTGATAAAATGTGGTTCCATGCCGACTTTTCCAACCCATTTGCTGATCTCCTTGCCACCGCCATGAACGATGATCGGTTTGAATCCAACTAATTTGAGAAGGGTTACATCCTGAATGACTCTTGCTTTTAACTCTTCGTCTACCATGGCACTTCCACCATATTTTACTACAATAACCTTACGGTTGAATCTCTGGATATATGGAAGGGCTTCAATCAGTACTTCTGCTTTGTCCAGGTATTTCTGCATTGCTTTTTCCATCTTTTGATCTCCTGTCTTTTCATTTCTGTCTGTTTGCTGCATCTGTATACTTTAATCTTTGCATTCTGAATTAACTTCTGTAATCTGCATTAATCTCAATATATCCGTGAGTCAGGTCACATCCCCATGCTGTTGCTGTCTTATCTCCCATCTTCACATCTGCAATTGCTGTAACTTCCGGCTCAGACAGAATTTTAGTTGCCTCTGCTTCGCTGTAATCTACAGCCGTACCATTTTCAATGATCTGGATCTTTCCGGCTTTACTCTCAAAGAACAGGTCAACTTTTTCAGGATCGAACTGTGCTCCGGAATATCCCATTGCGCAGAGAATTCTTCCCCAGTTTGCATCATGTCCTGCAATCGCTGTCTTTGTAAGATTAGAGCATACGATAGATTTTGCAAGTGTCTTTGCCTGTTCTACGCTCTCACAGCCAACTGCCTTGACTTCGAATAATGCGGTTGCACCCTCTCCGTCTCCTGCAATCTTCTTTGCAAGATATTCGTTGATCGTATGTAATGCTTCTGCAAAATTTTTATAATCTTCTGTTCCATATGTGATCTCCGGGTTCTCTGCCAGACCATTTGCCAGCAATACAACGGAATCATTCGTAGAAGTATCTCCGTCTACAGAAATCATGTTGTAGGTATCTCCGACATCTTCGCTTAATGCTTTCTGAAGTGCATCCTTTGTGATCACTGCATCTGTTGTAATAAATGCAAGCATCGTACACATATTCGGATGGATCATTCCGGATCCTTTTGCCATACCTCCGATAGTTACTGTCTTGCCGCCGACTTCGATTGTAACAGCCAGTTCCTTCGGAAATGTATCGGTTGTCATAATTGCTTTAGCTGCTTCTGTTCCATTTTCAAGTGTATCATTCTTCTTTCCTGCCAGCGCTTCGATTCCAGCTGTCAGTTTGTCGATCGGAATCTGTTTTCCGATAACTCCGGTAGAACCGATGAGAACACCGTCTGCGGAAATGTTCAGTGCTTTCGCTGCTGCATCTGCTGTATCTTTACAGTATCCAAATCCTTCTGCTCCGGTGCAGGCATTGGCGATTCCTGAGTTTACAACGACTGCCTGTGCTTTTGCCCCGCTTTTTACAACCTGCTGATCCCATTTGACTGGTGCTGCTTTTACAACATTTGTTGTAAATGTTCCCGCTGCCACGCATGGAACCTGGCTGTATACCAGTGCCATATCCGTTCTGTCTTTATACTTAATTCCTGCTGCTGTACTTGCTGCTTCAAATCCTTTTGCTGCGGTTACTCCGCCTTTTACCTGTTTCATCTGTTCTTCCACCTTTCTTAATTCTCTCATTTTATATTACCGGCTGTTCATTAATCTCAATTTTCTCGTTTTATCTGCCGGTTCTTTTATATGCTCTTTTATTTTATCTTCCTAATCTGCTTACTGGATAAACGCCGTGATATTTGCTTCATTCAATGTAAAATCATAATAATTCAGATCTTCTCTTTTTGTCCATCCGATTTCTTTCCAGAATGCATTGCCGATATCGTTCTGTGTAAATGCGATCAGAGATACTTTGTTAATGCCTTCTTTTTTCAGCGCTTCCATGGTAAATACTACCATAGCCTTCCCGATTCCCTTCATCCTGTGATTTACATCTACACACACATGATACAGACAGCCTCGTCTTCCATCATGCCCGCAGAGAATCGCTCCGACGATTTTTCCGTCTTCTTCGGCAACTACGCTTGTCGTAGGATTTCTTTTTAAAAAGCGTTCTACGCCCTCTTTCGAATCATCCACACTTCGTATTCCGAATCCCTTGATGCTCATCCAAAGCGCGTGCACCTGATCGAAATCTTCAATTGTCATTACTCTTATATTCATATGTATTATTTTTCTCCTCTGCCTGTATTTTCAGATGAACTTAGGATAATGCTCCCTTACATTTCATCTCATCTGCATCCTTTTTCCGAAAATTTATGGGAACATTGGCACCAGTTCCAGACCTTCTGTCTCCGGAAGTCCGAACATCAGGTTCATATTCTGTACTGCCTGTCCTGCCGCACCTTTTACCAGGTTGTCAATGGCTCCCATCATGATGATACGGTTGGTTCTTGGATCGATCTTGAAATTGATGTCTACATAATTACTTCCTTCTACCCATTTTGTCTCCGGGCATACATCCTTTTCCAGAACACGGACGAATTTCTCATCTTTATAATATTTATCATAGATTGCTTTGACTTCTTCGTAGGTCACATCTTTTTTCAATGTTGCATATTCCGTCGCCAGAATTCCTCTGTTCATCGGAACCAGATGTGGCGTGAAGTTGATCAGCACTTTCTCTCCTGATGCATATCCGAGTTGTTCCTCGATCTCAGGTGTATGTCTGTGGCTTGCAACACCGTACGCTTTCATATTCTCATTCACTTCACAGAAAAGGTTCGGCACTTTTGCACCACGTCCTGCTCCGGAAGTTCCGGACTTGGCATCCACGATCAGGGTATTCATATCAATGATTCCTTCTTTTGCCAGTGGATAAGCAGTCAGGATCGAACAGGTTGTATAGCATCCAGGATTGGCTACCAGCCTTGCTTTCTTCACATCTTTTCTGTTGATCTCGCAAAGTCCGTATACCGCTTCTTCGATATACTGTGGGCTCTTATGTTCAATTCCATACCATTTTTCATAAGTAGCAACGTCTTTGATACGAAAGTCTGCACTTAAGTCGATGATCTTTGTCTCACTTAAAATCTTGTCATTCATCATCGATGCGCAGAATCCCTGTGGCGTTGCAGTAAAGATCACGTCTGCCTGCTTTGCCAGTTCTTCCATATTATCATCCAGACATTTCGCATCTACGATCTGGAACATATTCTGATACACATCTGCATATTTCTTATCTATATAGCTTCTGGAACCGTACCATACAATCTCAGCATCTTTATGTCCGGCGAGAATTCTTACCAGTTCTCCCCCGGCATATCCAGTTGCTCCAATAATTCCAACTTTAATCATCTATATAACACCCTTTCCGATATTGAATTTTTATAAATTATCGTACGTTTTATAGTACCCCAATTTCCTGTAATTGTCTAGTTTGGTCGGATTGTTTTTTCAAAATCCACCTATTTACTTTTGTGTGGTAAAAGAGGAACTTGCATAATTATACATCTATAGTGTATATTATGCAAGTCCTTTTTAATTATATTTCTGTTTAATTATTATAGCATGCGATAACGCGAGGAAGAAAAGGAAGAGAGTCCAGCTGCATGCACATGAGATCATGGTTAGTATTTCTTAAGTATGAAAATTGGCCGTTAGCAGTCAAAAAATCATTGTCTGAGCTTGCGAGTTCTGGTTTTTTGACTGCTGCTTTTAGGACAATTTTTATGCTTTAGAAATACTCCATGATTGAATCAGCACGCAGCTGGACTCTCTTCCTTTTCTTCCGGCCAGGTATCAGCCACTTAATAGATTAAACAGAAATCTCCTTCTTCTTCACCTCCGGATCCACCAACACATTCTGATACCGGTAAATACTAAGTAATATTCCAAACATAATATAACTGATCATCATCCCACTTCCCCAGGTCGTCAGAAACAGGCAATAATTATTTGAAAGTGGAAAATATCCAAGATTTTCTAATACATATCCAATGAACTGAATAAGCAAGACCACCACACATCCGGTTCCCATGATCATGCCGAGTTGATTTTTCTGGTGTCCTGTCTTTTGCAGAAACCATATCAGAATGCCTCCTACAATAGCAATTATCAGAACCGCTGCAAATATTCCATAATAATGTATAATAAAGGTCAGCATATAATCTCTGTTAAAGAACTTTATTTTTTCACAATCTCCACGTCCGGCAAGATGTGCTCCGGATATCATATTTCTTATCATTCCCCCTAAGGTTCCGTCATTGCTTTCCGGATGGATAAAAGCGGATAGTCTTGCCATCTGATAATTTACTACATAGTCCAGTTTTACGAACAACCCAATTCCTGCTGCCGGGAGCAGAATTACCAGACTCCACAGTGTAATCAATGTTCTTTTTCTATTCACCTCAAACCATTCTTTCCAAACTGCAATTGATAACAGAATCATAAATGTAACTTCTACGCTGATTGCCATGGACAGATTCGGAATGCGTAAGATGATCCACACCGGCAGTATCTGCCACAGTATTGCCTTTACAACACCGAAATAACCAGATTTTTTCTTCGCATGCTATACAATGTTGCCGCATATGCAGGAACAATCAGATATAAAAATGGACGCAGCGGTAATACCCGGCCAAATAAAAACAGGATCCCGTAAGCAGCTCCATTGATATATACTGCACCCATGAACAGGCTCAGTCCCATAACCACGATCCAGCCTCCGGTTAACAACTTGCCATACTTTCCTATTCTGCTGTAATCAAAATAACAGATTCCTATCATACAAGCCAGACCAATGATCGTCCACATAACACTTTTCAGATAGTTGATATTACCACCAATTCCCGATGCGATCCATTCTACATCTCCCGGATTATTTCCTGCATCTGCCAGGATGCTTGTTCTTATGAGATACATTAGTACAATTCCTGCCAGATTCAAAATCGCGATCAGTCCGATCATCTTCCAGGCCATCTTCGGTCGATGGATACGGTCCATTTCAACACCAACCTCTACCGGATCACCCATTTCCAGAACTGCCGCTTCTTCTGCTTCTTCGACATTCATTCCTGCTTTCATATAATCACTTTTCTGATCTTCGATGTGTCCTTCCAGTTCTTTTGTTACCAGCGGAAGTGCCCGCTTACACCGGATCTGTTCTGTTACCGTCTGTATATATTTCTTTTTATCCAAAGCACACACCACCCATCACATCCAGAACCGCTTTTGAATACTCTTTCCATTCTTCTGACTTCTTTTTTAATTCTTTTTTTCCGGATCTTGTAATATGATAATATTTTCGGATCTTTCCGACTGCTTCTTTCTCATAAGACTCTACGAATCCTTTTTCTTCCAGACCATGCAAAAGCGGATACAAAGTTCCTGCTTTTAACTCAAATACATTCTTTGATTTTCCCCGGAGGGTATCGATCATTTCATATCCGTACATGTCCTTTTCTTCTAATAATTTTAACACCAGCATCGTAGTACTTCCTGATACCAGACTTTTGTCTACTGCCATCTTCTCTTACCTCCTTTTTATAATCCAGTATGTAGATTATCTATATATTATATCGTTCATCTATACATTATATCGGTAATCTACATAAGTCAAGATTTTTATTATTTTTTTACAAATTTCCTTACGAATGCATTGCAACAAAAAAATTCCGTGTCCTACTCAGCTATCAACTGAATAAAACACAGAATTTCTTATACTATTCTTGCTTTATACTGTTTTTTCTGTCAGCTCTTGCCGTCCTTCCGTTTCGGATGTCAGCCAGTTCACAACCGAACTTGTTCTAAGCTTCTTCAATAATATGTCTTGCTACATACACCCCACTTGCAGACGCATGCGAAAGTGAATGTGTCACACCACTTCCATCTCCGATCACATACAGTCCTTTATGACAACTTTCCAGATTTTCATCAATATCTACTTCCATGTTGTAGAATTTAACCTCCACACCATACAGAAGTGTATCATCATTAGCTGTTCCCGGTGCAACTTTATCCAGCGCATAGATCATCTCAACAATACCATCCAGGATTCGTTTTGGAAGTACAAGACTTAAATCTCCCGGTGTTGCTGATAAAGTCGGTGTTACCAGGCCCTCTTCGATACGTTTCTCTGTACTTCTTCTTCCACGTACCAGATCACCAAAACGCTGTACGATAACACCTCCGCCAAGCATATTGGAAAGTCTTGCGATACTTTCTCCATATCCGTTACTGTCTTTGAACGGCTCTGAGAAATGCTTTGCAACCAGAAGGGCAAAGTTTGTATTATCAGTCTTTTTCTCGTTTCCTTCATAGCTGTGTCCATTTACCGTGATGATTCCGTTAGTATTTTCATTTACAACAATTCCGTTTGGATTCATACAGAATGTACGTACATTATCTTCGAATTTTTCTGTTCGATATACGATTTTGCTTTCGTAAAGTTCATCTGTCAGATGTGAGAATATAACAGCCGGAAGCTCTACTCGAACACCGATATCTACACGGTTGGATTTTGTAGGGATTTCCAGATCCTTACATACCTTTTCCATCCATTTACTTCCGCTTCGTCCTACAGATACAATACATTTTTCACATTCATAACTGCCTTTTTCACATACAACTTTGTAGCCATTTTCAATCTTTTCAATTGTGTCTACCGGTGTATCAAAATAGAAATCCATATGGTCTTTCATCTGATTATACAGATTCTGAAGTACCACATAGTTGATATCTGTTCCAAGATGACGAACCGATGCATCCAGAAGATTTAACTTATTCTGCAGACAGAGTTTTTTGAATTTGGTTCCTGCCGTAGAATAGAGCTTTGTTCCTTCTCCACCGTTCTCCATGTTGATCTCATCCACATATTTCATCAGTTCTACTGCCTGTTTCTTTCCGATATACTCGAACAGAGTTCCACCGAAGTCATTTGTAATGTTGTATTTTCCATCCGAAAATGCTCCGGCTCCTCCAAATCCGCACATGATCGAGCAGCGCTTACAATTGATACAGCTCTTGATCTTATCTCCGTCAATTGGACATTTTCTCTTTTCAAGCGGATAGCCTTCTTCAAATACAGCAATCTTACATTCCGGTTTCTTTTTCATCAGCTCATATGCCGCAAAGATTCCTCCGGGACCTGCTCCAATAATAATTACATCATAATTCATACGTATCTTTCTCCTTTTATATATAAAATACTAAGACTTCCCATACCCCAAATGGGCTTCGCACCTTGAAAATTCAATATTTC